>ERZ773014.31-NODE-31-length-98576-cov-16.695151_pt1 | contig 98576 bp, 81 predicted proteins | sample MGYA00580841_ERZ773014 | MGnify/ENA primary metagenome ERZ773014 (study PRJEB29015, sample SAMEA2737989) | human oral metagenome | biome: human oral; feature: human-associated habitat; material: dental | place: China | collected 2067 ... | reverse complement strand
TAGCTGTTTTACCTACACCTGGTTCTCCAATAAGAACAGGATTATTTTTAGTTCTTCTATTTAATATTTCAATCATACGTGTAATCTCTTTATCACGTGCTAATACTGGATCTAATTTATTATTAAATGCATCTTTAGTTAAATCTTTTGCTAGAGAATTTAACGTTTTAGTTTTTGCCGAACTATCTTCAGGCATATCTAATTTTTTGAAACCATCAAACAACTTAGCGAATAACCCTTGACTTTGTTTTAACAGTTCAAATAGTTCTGTTATCATCGCCTCTACATGTACATTTAGTTTTTCTTTTAGTAATCTTACCGCTGTACTAGTTTGTTCATTTAATAACGATAGTAATAAGTGCTCACTCGTTACTACAAAGCTAGATGTATCATCAGCAAACTGTTGACTTTTTTCTATTGTTCTCACAGCACCATTTGTATAATCAATTTTCATAAGAACATTGCGATAAAAATCTGTTCCTTCTAACTCACTCTCATAAAATTCTACAACATTCTTTCTAAAATCGTCATAGTAGATGCCATATTTATTTAATGTTCTACAAGAAAGAGTATTATTCATGCTAAGCATTGCAAGCAATAAATGTTCAGTTCCTACAGCCTTAACACCAAAATCGTTAGCTTCTTCTTTGGCAGTAGTTAAAACCATAAGAGCCGTTTCGTTAAATCTTATATACATAACTCTATCCTCTCTTATTGTATTTTATATTGGTTAAAAATTTTACTGTTAAATCTTTTAAATTTGTTTTTGTTTTATGTTGCAACTTTTCAGCTACTTCTTTATCTATATAATTTAAGCATTCGTTATGAACCGCAATAATAGTTTCTAGACTGTTTAAAAAATGATTATAATCAAATTTTTCTATATATTCTTTATCAAGTAAGATTTTAGCTATTCTTACAGCTTCATCTAACTCTATTATTTCGTCATCCATAGTATCAATTAAATAATCTATGTAATCTTTATTTGTATGAAGTGTAATTTTGGTAATTCTAATAAAGCCACCTCCACCTCTTTTACTTTCTATTATAAAACCATGTTCCGGTGTGAAACGAGTTTTTATAACATAGTTTAATTGAGATGGTACACAATCAAATTTTTGTGCAACATTACTTCTTTTAATTATTATATGATCTTCTGGAGCTTCATTAAAAAGTTTCTTTATATATTCTTCAAGAATGTCCGTCATATTACTACTATTATTATTCATAAGGTCACCTCCTTTATTGACTAAAATTGACCTTTAACTAAATTATACTACACAAATATATTTTTGTACACAAAAAGATAATCAATTATAGCAAAAGAAATAAAATATACTCTCGTTTGAAAATAACAAATATAGCTTGATATTTTTAATAAAAGAAGAGTCATAAGTTTTACCTATGACTCCTAAAAAATTATTTTTGCCTTTTTGATCTTCTATTGAATATTAAATTCATAACAATCGCTACTATTGTTCCAAGAACAATTCCACTATCTGTAAGCATACGAATAAAACTTGGAAGTTGAGCAAATGCTGTCGGTACCGTCGTTACTCCTAAGCCAAGTCCAACAGAACATGCAATAATCATTAAATTCTCTTGTTTTGCAAAATCTGTACTACCTAACATTTTAACTCCGTAAGCAAGAACCATTCCAAACATACTTATCATCGCTCCTCCTAAAACAGGTTGCGGTACAATAGTAGCAAGAGCTCCAATTTTCGGAATAGATCCAAACACTAAAAGAATAAGAACCATCACATACATTACTCTCTTACTCTTAACCCCAGAAATTTGAACAAGACCTACATTTTGTGAATATGTAGTATAAGGAAAAGCATTAACAGTAGAACCAATCATAACAGCAAGCCCTTCTGCAAAATATCCACTACGTAAATCTTTTTCCCCTATTTTTTTATCACAAATATTTCCTAGTGCATAGTATACACCCGTTGATTCTATCATACTAACAATACCTACAATAACAAAAGTTAAAATAGCACTAGCACGAAATTCGAACCCAGAAAATTTAAATGGTGTTGGATGTTGAAACCAAGAAGCATTTGATACTTCAACAAGACTTACCATTCCCATAAAGCTTGCAATAATAGTACCTATAACAAGACCTAATAAAATAGCAATAGATTGAATAAAACCAGTTGTAAACTTGTAAATTACTAAAATTATTGCAAGGGTAATACAAGCAAGAACAATATTTTTTGGATTACCAAAATCAGGTGAACCTTGTCCTCCCGCAATATAATTCATCGCAACTGGTACTAATGTGATACCGATAATAGTAACTACACTTCCTGTAACCACTGGTGGAAATAATTTTGCAACCTTAGCAAAAAATGGAGCGATTAAAACCACCACTAATCCAGAAATAAAAATAGAACCATACATAGTTGCTAGACCTGCACTATTCCCTATCGCAATCATTGGAGCAACCGCAGTAAAAGTACAACCTAAAACAACTGGTAGACCAATACCTACGAATTTCCCTTTGTAAACTTGTAGAAATGTTGCCACACCACACATAAAAATATCAACTGATACCAAATACGTCGTTTGTTCAGCACTAAGTCCTAGACCTGCAGCTACTATAATCGGAACAATTACAGCCCCAGCATACATCGCAAGAACGTGCTGCAAACTTAAAATAAAAGTTTTCAAAATAAATTCTCCTTTATATTTTGCACATAAGACTGTAAAAGTTAGTTTTGGAATTCTTCTATAAAAATAAAAACTCGCCTATATTATAAAAATAATATAGGCGTAATCCTTTAATATACTAATAAAATTAGAATAAAATACTAAGAAAGCCCATAGTCGTTAAATTTACGGTTAAACGGTAGAAACTCGCAAGCCATATTCTTGCAGTTATATGTGCATATTTATTCTATTAATATATCAATTTTTATTTATAAATTCAAGTATTAAACTAAAATTTTTTATTATTTTTCTTAATTACTTAAATGTGTATAATTAAATAATCATATATAACTTTTTATATTACCAAGTTGCTATGTACTCATAATTTTATAACCTCATTATACTCCTTACAAAAACAACTTGAATTAATCCTGGTAGTTAATATGTAAATTGTTCTACCAATTTTGCTCTGTCAATTAAATTTTTATAAATTTTTGAATGTTCTAACAAGTAGTTATGAGAACCTTGACATTCGACTATTCCATCATTCAAAACTATTATTTTATCTGCATTTTCTATTGATTTTAATCTATGAGAAATTACAATAACTGTTTTATTTTTTATCAGATTATTTAGGCTATCCTGAATTTTTTTCTCATTTTCAACGTCTAATGCTGCAGTTATTTCATCCAAAATTATTATTGGCGCATTTTTCAAGAAAGCTCTAGCAATAGATAACCTTTGTCTTTCCCCACCTGACAATGTAGCACCATTTTCTCCAATAACTGTATTATATCCGTTTTCTAAATTATCAATAAAGTCACAGCATGCCATCTTAGCTGCTTCTATAACTTCTTCATCAGTAGCATCACTTCGTCCTATCCTAATATTTTCTAAAATTGATGTATTAAACAATACTACATCTTGGAATACTATAGATACATATTTATACAAAGAATTTGTTGCTATGTCTTTTATATCATGATTATCAATAACTATCTTTCCATCATCATAATCATACAATCTTGATATTAATTTTAATATACTAGTTTTACCACAACCAGATACTCCTACTAGAGCTGTTACTTCATTTTGTTTAGCTATAAAACTAACATCTTTTAAAACTGGATAGTTTTTATCATAACCAAACTTCACATTTTTTAGTTCAATATCAAATTTATTTAATTCTACTTCTTTTCCTTCTTGAATTTTTGTTTCTTTTATTTCTTTAATGCGCTTAATACGAGCATCTAAATAAAATAGCTCAGATGTATTCGCTCCTAAACCATCTACGATATCCTTCATCTTCATAGCAACAAATATATAACCTATTAAGTATAGTAGATTAATACTGCCATTAGCATATAAATTTGCACCGACAATAACTACTACAGCTAAAGTTCCTTGCGTAACAACCCATGATAAGAATAAAGGGATAAACAGCGTGATTTCCATCTTAAACATCATCTTTTCACTTTCATCCATATCTTTATTTAATTTTTCTCGTATTTTATTTCCTAAGCCAAAACTCTTAATATCTTGCTGTAGTTCAATTGCTTCTTGAAAACTATCCGAGTTTTGGCGTAATTTGTCATAATGTTTTTTATGATTTTTTAATTGCAATTTTTTTGATACAAGTATCAAAGAATAACTTAATACAACCGGAATAATTATAGATAGACCTAAGTATATATTACCTACTAGCATTAGCACTGACATAATAGGAAAGAATAATACAAAACCTATTATTTTTGCCATTGCATGACTCATCGCATGTTCTATAGCTTCTACATCTTTCATAACTGTCTGACTAATATCTGATAAGTCATGTTTAGAAAAATATGCAAGTGGCAAATTACTCAGTGTTGTTGCTATATCTGTTCTTAGATTCGCACTTTCTCTATAAGTTGAACTATATAAAGCATCATATTCTTTCGCCAAAAGAATATACATAATTACTAATATAAATATTGAAATACCAATATACAAAGTATCACTCTTCACATTCCCTAATAATAGCTCATCAACAAGAATCATCAGCAAAATTGCAGGAAACATATTACAAAAAAATACTAAGAACGAAAGCATACTTGCCTTCAAAAGATCTCTTGCACCTTGATTGGTTAATGCAAACCATTCTTTAATTTTATTTTTCATAATTAACCCTCCATTCATTTGCTACACTATATAAGTTTTGGAATTTTCTATATTTACTATCTACACTCATAAGCTGACTATCTGTTCCACGCTCGATAATCTTTCCATCTTCCATCACTAATATTTCATCAACATTTCTTATACTTGGTAACCTATGTGCAATCATAATAACAGTCTTATCTTTTATTAAATTTGAAAAGGCTTGTTGCAACTCATATTCATTATCTGGATCTACCGCTGCACTAGCTTCGTCCATAATAATTATTTTTGCATCTTTTAATATCGCTCTTGCTATTGCAATTCTTTGTTTTTCTCCTCCTGACAGATAGACCCCTTCTGTACCTATAAGAGTCTGTTCTCTCAAATCAAACTTTTCAAGAATACTATCACATCCTGCTAACTGTAAAGCATTCATAACTTCTTCATAAGTTGCATCTTCCTTACCAATTTTTACATTCTCATAAATAGTAGCTTTAAATAGCTTAACATTCTGAAAAACAAAAGCAATATTATTTATTAAGGCATCTTCTGTATATGACTCAATATTTTTACCCCCTATTTTTATAACTCCATCATTTATTTTATAAAACCCTGAGATTAATTTTGCTACAGTAGATTTCCCGCTTCCCGAAGCCCCAACAAGTGCATAGCATTTATTCTCTTCTAAGCTAAAACTTAAATTTTCGATAACATTCTTATCTGTATATCCAAAGCTTACGTTATCAAATTCTATATTGAAATTATCAAATTTGTTATCATTCCCAAATTTTAAGTTATTATTGTTCATTTCTTCAAATAATTTTTCTAACTTTTCAACTACAGACTGTCCCATAAAAGCATACATTGAAACATACATAATAGCCATTAATGATACAAACAGAGTTCCGCTTAAAAATAACAACATAATCAATTCAACAGTTAGCATCTTCGGATCATCTTTACCTATAAATAGGACTATTATCGGAATAAGTATCGCAATAAAGCTGAAAAAGAACCATTGAAATCCTACAAATCCTCTTTTACATGTCATCGCATACTCCAATGAATATTTTGAATAATTATTAATAGCATTGTTCAAAGCCTTAAATGACTCTACATTTATGCCAAATATCTTAATCACCTGTATACCTCTAACATATTCAACAGTTTCGCTACTTAATGTCTCAAGAGATTCTTGATAAATCTTCATAAATTCTTTTTCACCAGCCATCATTGAAAGTGAAATTCCTCCTACCACACAGAGACATATAAGAACTATCCCTACTTTTAAACTAACACAAAATCCTAGTATTAGTAGTAGAATAGGCATTAATATCGCTCCTGCATTATCAGGAATTAAATGTGCTACTATCATATGTGTTTGTGAGGCATTGTCATCTATAATCTTCCTTGTTTTTCCTGAAGGATGAGTATCAAAAAAACTAAAACTTGCCTTTGATAAACCTCTTATACCATATTTTCTAAGATTAGTTTCCAATCTAAATCCTAATATATGCGTTACCAATCCTGCAACTCCATATAAAGTAATACCACCTACTAATAACCCAACAATTATTAAAGCGTATGACTTAGCATCACTAATATTATTAAATATTATTAGCTCAACTAAGAATCGACTTAAATAATAGTAGGCAAAAACTTTTAATACTACTGAAGCCATTGACAAGATAATCCCTATATATGCCAAATATTTTTCTTTTGGTACGTAAGACAATATTTTTTTATAAACTTCTAACATAATTTTCTCCTTATATTTATAGATTTTTATTAACATAAAGTCATAAACAAATAAACCTAATCAATCTCTTACCTTAATTTTATCACTTCAGTTATTAATTGTAAATAATAATTATTATCAATTAAATTTTCTTTTACAATTATTCAAAGAAATAATTATAGAGATATTAATTATTCTGTAACTGAAATAACTAAAAAAATGGACGTATATATTCCTACAATATAAAAAACTCGACTTTTTACATCTAATCAAGAAAAAATTTTTTCAGATAGAAAAGATTAAGATGGAATTTTGTCTCACTAATCTCCATTTATCTTAGCAACAATTCTAATGAAAATAGTAATGGTCTTCATAGGGGGATTACCCTAAAAAGACCGATTTAAGTAATATTTATTTAGTTAAGTTAGTTGAAAATCTAATTCAATAAACAAATAGAAATAGAAAATGCCTGAATTTTAAAACACCATTTGAAGCATATATACATAAACTTAATTTGTTATGATATATATTTCTTTTTTATTTGTAATTTATCAATTTCCTATTCTCTTAACTTGATTTACAATTAATTTAATCTTCATTTTTAGACACTAACATCTTTCCTGAAGCAACTTCTTTTCCTTCTTCGTCTAGAATCACAGCATCAATTCCTAAAAGTTTACCTAAATTAGACTGTAATTCGCAAATTATCCTTAATTGATCGCCTGGCATTACTAATTTTTTAAACTTAAAATTTTTAACACTAGCCAGATAGCCAACTTTATTAGTAATAGCCTCATAATCTACTATTTTATCTATTTCTTCTAATCCAATATAGTCCAAAATACATAACAATCCTGCTGATTGAGCTGCCATTTCAATCATTAAAACACCAGGTACAACCGGCTGTTTTGGAAAATGACCTTGAAAGTACGGCTCATTTATTGTTATATTTTTACGGCACTCAATTACTCCCTTTTTGTAACTAACTACTTTATCCACTAACAAAAATGGATAACTATGTGGTAACAACTTCATTATAGTTTCTATATTAATCATTATTAATTACCTCTCTATTTATATTAATAAAGCTTCATCTGAAAAATTCAATAAATAATATTACACAAATATCATTTCCGTAATAACTCAGATATGAAAAGTTATTTTACTGCAAGGATTTTTGCTTATCTTTTCCTCCTTTCCTTTTCTAACAACTATTTTAATATCTATTGAGTAAATCTTAAAACTTTAAATATCTTTACTATATATAATAAAATTTTATTCTTCAATTGTCAAATCAAGAGAGGAAATTGTCTATTAAATTAATCTGTAATTTCTTAGATTATTTACCCTATATAAAATATTTAAATACCCCTACGCACTGTTCCACTATATTTTTATTGTATTTGCTTGAAATTCTTCATTTTAAATTAAATGTCTGCAGATTTATTTATAAAATCAATATTCCTTTCTGAATAACACCTGTATTTTTTACATCTTTTCTAACTTATAATTTGTTGAAAAATAAATTAAAAAATGCTAACATTATAAGTAAGAAGTGATTATATAACATAATAAAAGGAGGTCTTTACATGAAAACAAAAATATTATTAAGTTCTTTATTGGTTAGTGCTGTTATCTTAAATGGTTGTTCTAGTAAAAAAGAAGAAACTAAAACCAATTCTTCTACTACTGAACAAACTAAACAAGAAACACCTAAAGAAAAATTTATGGTCTAAATGATGAATGGGTTGTGGAAGGTCAATGGAAACTGAAAATAACTAGTGTTACCCCTACTGCAGAACGAAATCAATTTTCAGAAGATAAACCTGTACAAGTAGTCGTTATTAACTACACATATGAAAACCTAGGGTATACTAGTGACGCACAAGATTTATTCTTAACTCCTTCTAACGTAATAGATGAAGGAAAAAAAGTTTCTAAAACTTATCCAGCAGGGGTTAAAACCTATCCGAAACCAACACCGGTTGGTGCAATTATGGATGGTGCTCAAGCTGCCTATGGATTACAAACTGAAAGCAAAACTATAAAAATTATATTTGAACACTATGACGGAAATAAGAAAAAACAAAAAGCTACATTTGAGATACCTGTAAAATAATACATTTTTACTAACAATAGCTAAATAATAAAACAACCATCTTTGAAAATTAGAGATGGTTATTTTATTCCTTAACTAACAAAAAAGCAAGGTGAATATTCACCTTGCTTTTTTTACTAAATCAATTAAATTATTTAACGATTGTAGTTACAACACCTGAACCTACAGTACGTCCACCTTCACGAATTGAGAAACGAGTTCCTTCTTCGATAGCGATTGGAGAAATAAGTTCTACGTTGATTGATACGTTGTCCCCAGGCATTACCATTTCAGTACCTTCTGGTAAAGTAACTACACCAGTTACGTCAGTAGTACGGAAGTAGAATTGTGGACGGTAGTTTGTGAAGAATGGAGTGTGACGTCCACCTTCTTCTTTAGATAATACGTACACGTCAGCTACGAATTGAGTGTGTGGAGTGATTGTTTTAGGAGCTGCTAAAACTTGTCCACGTTCGATATCTTCACGAGCAACACCACGTAATAATGCACCGATGTTATCTCCTGCTTCAGCGTAATCTAATAATTTACGGAACATTTCAACACCTGTTACAGTAGTTGAAGCTGGTTCTTCAGTTAATCCAACGATTTCTACTACGTCACCAACTTTAACTTGTCCACGTTCAACACGTCCAGTAGCAACTGTACCACGACCTGTGATTGAGAACACGTCCTCAACTGGCATCATGAATGGTTTAGCGTTATCACGTTCTGGAGTTGGGATGTACTCGTCAACTGTTTCCATTAATTCGATGATAGCTTTTTCAGCATCTGCATCTCCTTCAAGAGCTTTAAGAGCTGAACCTTTGATTACTGGTAGTTCATCTCCATCAAATCCGTATTCAGATAATAGTTCGCGAACTTCCATTTCTACTAATTCTAATAACTCTTCGTCATCAACCATATCACATTTGTTTAAGAATACAACAATTTTAGGTACTCCAACGTTACGAGATAATAGGATGTGTTCACGAGTTTGAGCCATAGGACCATCTGTAGCAGCGATTACTAAGATAGCTCCGTCCATTTGAGCAGCACCAGTGATCATGTTTTTAACATAGTCAGCGTGTCCTGGGCAGTCTACGTGTGCGTAGTGACGGTTTGGAGTTTCATACTCGATGTGAGAAGTGTTGATTGTGATACCACGTTCTCTTTCTTCTGGTGCGTTATCGATTGAAGCGTAGTCTTTAGCTTCTCCACCATATGTTTTTGCTAAAACAGTAGCGATAGCTGCTGTTAAAGTAGTTTTACCGTGGTCAACGTGACCAATTGTTCCAATGTTAGCATGTGTTTTACTACGGTCAAATTTTTCTTTTGCCATTTTATAAAATCTCTCCTTAAATTTAATTTAATATACATTAGTCACATAGCAATCTATGATAACTATATTTTATAATGTTACAACAAAAATTGCAACTATAAAGGGTAATTTTTATTACCCTTTATTTTTTTTGATAATTTCTTCAGAAATTGATTTTGGTACTTCTTCATAGTGATCGAATACCATTGAGTAAGTACCACGTCCTTGAGTTGAAGAACGTAGAGAAGTTGCATATCCGAACATTTCAGATAATGGTACTTGTGCACTTACTACTTGTGCATTACCACGAGCTTCCATACCTTCAACACGTCCACGACGTGCAGTGATATCTCCCATGATATCTCCCAAATATTCTTCAGGCATTACAACTTCAACTTTCATAATTGGCTCTAAGATAACTGGATTACATTTTTTAGCAGCTTCTTTAAGTGCTAATGATGCAGCCACTTTGAAGGCCATTTCAGATGAGTCGACATCGTGGTAAGATCCATCGAATAATTTAGCTTTAACGTCGATTAGTTCGTATCCAGCTAATACCCCATTCGCCATAGAATCTTTAAGTCCTGCTTCTACTGCTGGGATGTATTCACGAGGAACAACCCCCCCAACGATAGCATTTTCGAACTCAAATCCTGCACCTGGTTCATTTGGAGTGAACTCAATCCATACGTCCCCGTATTGTCCACGTCCACCAGATTGACGAGTGAACTTACCTTGTACTTGTGCAGCTTGTTTGAATGTTTCACGGTAAGATACCATTGGAGCACCTACTGTACATTCAACTTTGAATTCACGACGCATACGGTCAACAATAATATCTAAGTGAAGCTCACCCATACCTGCGATGATAACTTGTCCAGTTTCTTCGTCAGTTCCTGCACGGAATGTTGGATCTTCTTCTTGTAATTTTTGTAAAGCTGTAGACATTTTATCTTGGTCAGCTTTTGATTTTGGCTCAACTGAAAGTTGGATAACTGGTTCTGGGAATTCCATTGATTCAAGAATAACTTCGTTTTTCTCGTCACAAAGTGTATCACCTGTAGTAGTATCTTTAAGACCAACAGCAGCAGCGATATCACCAGCGTAAACTTCAGCTATTTCGTTACGAGTGTTAGCGTGCATTTGTAGAATACGTCCTACACGTTCACGTTTACCTTTAGTTGAGTTTTTAACGTATGAACCAGATGATAGAATACCTGAGTACACACGGAAGAAAGTAAGTTTCCCTACAAATGGGTCAGTCATAACTTTGAAAGCTAAGGCTGCAAATGGTTCTTCATCAGAAGAGTGTCTTTCTACTTCTTCATCAGTATTTGGATCAATACCTTTAATAGCTGGTACATCTAATGGAGATGGTAAGTATTCTACTACTGCATCTAGCATTGGTTGTACGCCTTTATATTTGAACGCAGATCCACATACTACTGGGAAGAACTCTACAGATAATGTAGCTTTACGAATAGCAGCTTTAAGCTCATCTATTGTAATTTCTTCTCCACCTAAGTATTTTTCCATGAAGTCTTCATCAAACTCTGCAACAGCTTCGATTAATTTTTCACGGTATTCTTCGGCTTGCTCTTGATATTCAGCTGGAATTTCTTTTTCTACAAGATTTTCCCCAACGCTTCCTTCGTTATAGATAGCTTTCATTTCAACAAGGTCAATAACACCTTCGAATAAATCTTCAGCTCCGATTGGAAGTTGAATTGGATGTGCATTAGCTTGTAATCTATCGTGAATTGTTCCTACAGAATATAGGAAATCAGCTCCTGTTTTATCCATTTTGTTTACGAATACAATACGAGGAACTCCATAAGTTGTAGCTTGACGCCAAACTGTTTCTGTTTGTGGTTCAACACCTGATTGTGCGTCTAGTACTGCTACTGATCCATCTAGTACACGAAGAGAACGTTCAACCTCAACTGTAAAGTCTACGTGTCCCGGTGTATCGATGATGTTAATACGGTGATTTTTCCATTGAGCAGTTGTTGCAGCAGATGTGATAGTAATACCACGTTCTTGCTCTTGTTCCATCCAGTCCATTTGAGAGTTACCATCGTGAGTATCTCCGATTTTATGGATTTTCCCAGTGTAGAACAAAATACGCTCTGTTGCAGTTGTTTTACCTGCGTCGATGTGAGCCATGATACCGATATTACGAGTATCTTTTAAAGAAAATGCTCTAGCCATGAGTCAATTTTCTCCTTTCATATTTTTTAAAGTTTTTGAGTAATTTGTCTTTTATAGTGAAAAACTCAAGCTATAAAATAGCTTGATATTCACCCTATAATTACCAACGATAGTGAGCAAACGCTTTGTTAGCTTCAGCCATTTTGTGAGTATCTTCACGTTTCTTAACAGCTGAACCAGTATTATTTGCTGCGTCTAAAATTTCATTAGCTAAACGTTGTTCCATAGTTTTTTCTCCTCTTAAACGAGAATAGTTAACTAACCAACGAAGACCTAATGTTGTTCTTCTTTCAGCACGTACTTCTACTGGTACTTGGTAGTTAGAACCACCAACACGACGAGCACGAACTTCAAGAACAGGCATAATGTTGTTTAATGCTTCTTCGAAAACTTCCATAGCATCACGTCCTGATTTTTCTTTAATTAAATCAAACGCAGAATATAAAATTCTTTGTGCTGTACCGCGTTTCCCATCTAGCATTAATTTGTTAATCAATTTTGTAACTAATTTTGAGTTATAAATTGGATCTGGCAAAACATCACGTTTTGCAACTGGACCTTTACGTGGCATAGAATTTGCCTCCTTTCACAATATTCTTTATCAAATTTTATCTAATTATTTTTTCTCTTTTGGTTTTTTAGCACCGTATAGTGAACGTCCTTGTTTACGGTCGTTAACTCCTGCAGTATCTAAAGCTCCACGGATAATGTGGTAACGTACCCCTGGTAAGTCTTTTACACGCCCTCCACGAATAAGTACAACACTGTGTTCTTGTAGGTTGTGTCCGATACCTGGGATATATGCTGTTACTTCGATTTGGTTTGATAAACGAACACGTGCATATTTACGTAAAGCTGAGTTAGGTTTTTTAGGTGTCATAGTCCCAACACGAGTACACACCCCACGTTTTTGTGGTGAAGAAATGTTAGTTTCTTTCTTTCTTTGAGAGTTATACCCTTTGTTAAGAGCTGGTGAATCTGATTTCGATACTTTTGATTTACGAGGTTTACGAACTAATTGGTTAATAGTTGGCATTTTTCTGGTTTCCTCCTTTCCTCAATATTTATATTTTATGAATCACACTTCCAGGTGGTTCATAATTTTAAATTTTTTATAAGCCATAAAATGACTTTACACAGAGTGCTTTTGCACTCACGTATAAAATAATAACACTTTTATTTTTCATTGTCAAGCATTTTTTAAAACTTTTTTACTATCTTTTAAAGCTTTTATCTCAACTTTTTAGTTTTACACACTTCCAGGTGTATCAAATTTTGAGTTTAAAACTCACATTTCCAGGCGTATCATAATCGTAATTATCTTTTTATTTCCCCGTCTTCTATAAAGCTATTTTAAAAAATATAGTTTTGCTTTACTTATAAATACTATCTTTTAGTCTCTATAACTGTTATAATTAAAATACTTAATTTTATAGGAGGAAATACATTATGATAGAATTCAAAAATGTCTCAAAACAATACGACTCTAAATTGGCATTAGACAATCTTAATCTTACTATTAACGATGGAGAAATATTTGGACTAATAGGTCACAATGGAGCTGGAAAATCTACAGCTATAAAGGCTTTAACTAGTATAATTGAAGTTAGTAACGGAGATATTCTTTTTGATAATATGAACTTACGTGAGAATCGACTAGAATGTAAAAAACAAATAGGCTATGTCCCTGATAGTCCTGACATATTTTTAACTTTATCACCTTATGAATATTGGTCTCTAATTGCCAACCTTTATGAACTTGATAAAAAAACAACAGAAGAGCGTATATACGAATACTCTAAGTTATTTAACATGATAGGCGTTGAACATCAAGAAATAAATTCATTTTCTCATGGTATGCGTCAAAAAGTTTTTCTTATAGCTGCCCTTCTATCTAACCCTCGCTTTTGGATAATGGATGAGCCAATGACTGGACTTGATCCACAAGCAGCTTTTGATTTAAAGAATCTTATGAAAGAACATACAAAGCAAGGTCATAGCGTATTATTTTCTACACATGTCTTAGAAGTTGCAGAACATCTATGTGATAGAATTGGTATTCTTAGCCATGGTAAACTTATTTTTGTCGGAACACTTGATGAGTTAAGAGCACAACACGAAGGAAACTCGCTCGAAGAAATTTATCTTAACCTAATCAAAAGTTCTAATCGATATAATCTAGGTGGTGTTTAATATGCGTTGGAATATCATAAAAAATTTATTTTTTACTAACTTGATGTATGTTAATCCTATGCAAACAGCAAAATATAGAAAAAAATATAAGGGAACTGCTGATATTAGAAAGAAAATATTTAATAATCTATTACTTTTAAATATACTTAATATAGTCGTCTTCTATATATTATTCGGTAATTCAATGTTTAGCAGTGTTCTAGCAGGTCCTTCTTATAAATACATACTATTATTTTTAATTATAATGACTGCTTTAACACTATCAACAACATTTTTAAATATGTTTTATGAAAGCAAAGATACCCATTCTTTACTACCGCTACCCGTTAGCGAGAAAGAATTATTTATTGGGAAGTTTTTAGTATTACTTTTCCAACTATCTGGATTATTTATCCCTGTGATTGTAATTAACTTTATTATAGCAATTAATACAGAATTTTCATTAATACAGATTATAATTTCTCTTATTTACTCATTATGCATAATTATTATTATTTCTGGAGGCCTAACATTACTTTTATCTACAATTACATACATACCTAATTTTGAAAAAAATAAAAATAAAATTAATGGTATTATTATAATATTCGGATTACTATTAGGAGCAGGGTATGTTATCTTATCTAAAGAACTTGTTTCTAATGATTTAATGTTACTGCAAACAAAATATAGAGGAGACTTTTTCTTTGATATACTAACAAAAGAGTCTTATCTGAATTTACTTATCTTGATTATCATTACTATTGTTATAGCTATTTTAGTGAATACTTTAGTGGCTAAAAAATATTTAAATGATATTCATAGAATAGCTGGTGTTCATAAAACAACTTTAAGCTCAAAACAAAAAGAACACAAAGAAAGAAGTTCTAAAAACAGCTCTCTAAATACAAAATTAATTAAACGTAATTTTAGTCTATTTAGTCATGGTACACTTCTTGCTAATATTTTCTCTAGTTATCTATTATCTATTATAATTTTTGCCGGAGCTGTAATACAAATAAGACGTGGAGGTGGAATCCAACTTGGGATAGAATTCTATCCTTTTGCAATTTGTTTTGGATTTTCAATGGCATTACTTATGATGTCTAGTCCTATCAGTTTTACAGGTGTTGCAATCTCGCTTGAAAAACAAGATTACTATCACTTGAAATCTTTGCCGATGGATTTTAAAAAATATATGAAAACAAAATTTATTGTAAGTACGTTCCTTCAAATTTCTTTAGGTATTATTATATTCATGATAATGCTTATATTGGCTGGAATATCAATTGAATTATTTATTATTACTATTTTTTCATATATCATTACCGGTATAGCTATAGCATTTTATAGTTTTACTAGAGATTTTAATAAACTTTATTTAAACTGGAATAATATACTCGAACTTAGTACTCGAGGAATGAGTCAGATATTACTTGGGATAATTGGATTCTTATCTTTTATCGGATTAATAATATTAAATACTGCTACTATTTTCTTGTTATTAGAGTATCCAAGTGTATCTCATATTTTGGGAGTAATTTATGCGATATTAATTATAGTTGCTATTACTCTAACTAGTATGAAAGCAAAAAAACAAGTTTTTGACAAAATATTTTAAATTAAAAAGCAACGTTACAAAATTACTTAACGTTGCTTTTTTCTTATAATTCTCTATTCAAATCTGTATCTATATCTCGATATGGTTTTATATCTTGAACATATTCTAATACACCTTCAAATTCACCTTTTTCATTACGAACTGCTGCATAAGTTATATGAACAAATTTCCCTCGTGATTCTGATTTAAACCACATTTCATACTTATCTTTTTTTCCTTCTCGAAGATTTTGCATTATTATTTTTACTTTCTCAAAATACTTCGGAGGATGACAAAGTTCTACATTACGTCCAATTTGGCTTGGCACACGAGGAAATATCATTTCTTCTTCACCTATTTGTTTATTATAATATTGAAAAATATCATCTTTATTTACGAAAGTAATCTCTAATGGCAAATGATTCAAAATTAAATTAGCTTGTTCAACAGATAAATAACCTTCTCCGAATTTCTGTTGACTATCTCTATTTATTATTTCCTCTTTTTTATTTGGTTTAAAGGAAATAGTAAACTCTCCTTCTGATGTTTTTATAACTTTTGTAAGTTCATCTTGAACAGTTTCTTCTGCATCTACATTATCTGCATTTTGTTCAAAATCTTCACGATGCGGAATCCATTCTTCTGTTGGTGTTATTATTGCATAACCATAAATTGCACTATCGTGAGCTATAGTTAGCCAATCATCTTGATTAAAAGTTTCAAGAAGAATCATAAGTAGGATAGATTCCTCTTTAAAAATCATTTCTTCAAACTCTTTTACAAATATTTCAAATTTCTCTTTAATTTCTAATATATCTGCGTTTGGAAGCTTCTGAACTTCATTAAGAACCTCTTTAAACAAATCACGAATTTCATCATCAACTCCCCACATAACTTTTGGTGGAGCTGTGTGACCATAGCGTTCCATTAAAGGAAACATCAATTCTTCTTTTCGTTTATAATGTATATCAAAAGTTCCTAATAAGTTTAGTTGGTGATTTAAACCTTTTAATACCGCCCCTTGCGTTTCCTCATCTTCGACATTTTTATAATTATCTAAAATACGACGGATACGAATAATAGCAGCTCTAAAAGCTAGGTTTTCTTGTTTAAACACTTGAACCGGATGCCCTGGATGTTCACTATCTGCTACTTCAACATCTTTTATTGCACCTTTAAATAAATTAGCATGAACGTTACATAGTTTCATAACATCTTCAAAGGTAACTCCAGAATCAGAGTTCATAAGTTCATGTTCCATTAAGCTGATTTCTATTGCAGAGACACCTGTAAAGTGTTTGTCAAATTCTTCTTGAACACTTTCTGCACTTTCGCCATTATGAAGCCTAAGTAATATATCTTTTAATACTTCTATTCTTTTTTCAGCCATTAGTCTAACCCCACTACCTCATAACCATTCATTTCTAATGTTGAAATGATAGTTTCTAATTTGATTCCTGCTAATTTAGAACCCATCCTTAATGAAGTTTTTCTGCCAACTGTATTCCTCATAATTGGATTCGCTAATGGTTTAAACCCTAAATCAACCAAGATATCTAATACCTCTGGGTGTTTATCTACTACCTGTGCAACAGGTATACTTACATCAATTATATTATCCATTTTCATTACCTCACTAGCTTATTTTATCACTATAATTATAACATAAAGCATTGATAATCTCTATCATGAATTATTAATAGAAAAATAAAGAAGATTAGTATATTTCTACTAATCTTCCTCAACACTTTCTAGATCAATTAATAACAAAAACTACTTTCTCTATATACTAATTTTAATAGAAAATAACTATAAATTATTTCTCCATTCAAGAAGTTTTTCTACGTCTCCTTGTTTAATATAATTACTAGCCACCGCTTCTTCTATTAAGAAATTGTAGTTTGTTAATGTATAGTACTCTACATTATCTATCGCAAAAGCATCTTGGGCTTTTTTAAGTTCATAACTAAAGATTGCAACCACCCCTAGAACCTCGGCTCCAGCTTCTTCTAACGCTTTTGCAACTTTTAATGAAGAAAGCCCAGTTGAAATTAAATCTTCTATAATAACAACTTTTTGTCCTTCTAGCAGTCGCCCTTCTATTTGGTTTGTTTTTCCATGCTTTTTAGCAGAATCTCTTACATAAATCATTGGAAGATCAAGTACTTCACTTACCCATGCTGCATGAGGAATACCAGCTGTTGCAGTTCCAGCTACTACCTCTACTTCTGGGAATTTTTCTTTAATAACTTTGCTCATTCCGGCAGCAATTTCACGACGAATTTTTGGATATGACATTGTAATTCTATTATCACAGTAAATTGGTGATTTAATTCCTGACGTCCAAGTAAAATAATCATTTGGTCTTAATGCTACCGCTTCTATATCTAACAAGTGTTTCGCTATTATTCTTTCTAAAGTCATGTTCATTCTCCTTTTAATATTTCTTCGTAAATTGTTCTTTTATTAAGTTATAAACTTCAAGTGGATTTTTAGCTTTTGTGATTGAACGACCCACTACAATGTGAGTACTTCCCTCACAAGCAGCACGTTCCGGTGTTGCTACACGCTTTTGGTCACCCACTTCATCAGTCTCAAGTCTTATACCTGGTGTTACTTTTAAAAATTCTTCTCCACAATTTTCTTTAATTACTTTCGCTTCCCATACAGAAGATACTACCCCATCTAGACCAGCTTTTTTAGCAAGTTTTGCATAATTTATTACACTCTCTTCTAGACTTACACCTACTAACTGCTCTTCTTTTACTTGTTTTTCAGAAGTAGATGTTAATTGTGTTATTGCTATAACATTAGTTTCTGGACTCCCACCTTCTATCATTCCACGTTTTCCAGCAGCAAGCATCTCATATCCTCCTGCTCCGTGAATAGTAAGTATATCTACTTTGAATTGTGCTAAACCTTTTGTAGCTCCATAAACTGTATTTGGAATATCATGTAGTTTTAAATCTAAAAAGACTTTATGTCCTAAAGATTTTATTTTCTCCAATACTACTGGACCATTTTGAAGATACAGTTCCATTCCTACTTTTACGAAAAGTTTTTCATCTCCAAATTTTTCTAAGAAATTCATAGTATCTTCCAGTGTAGGAAAGTCTAATGCTATTATTACATCTTTGTTCATAATAATTCTCCTTTTCATTTATTTATAAGCACGTCCACGTAACTCTAATATATGATTTACCCCAAGCTCATCAAGTGCTGATTCGAGTTTATCGATAATTTTTGGACAAGCATATGGGTCTGTAAAGTTTGCTGTGCCAACTGCTACAGCACTGGCTCCTGCCGAGATAAAATCAATTACATCCCATTCATCCATAATACCACCCATTCCTATAATTGGAATATTGATAGCTTGACTTACTTGGTAAACCATTCTTATTGCTACGGGTTTAACTGCTGGACCTGATAACCCTCCCGTTACATTGGCTATTATAGGTTTTCCTGTTTTTCTATCTAACCTAACTCCAACTAAAGTATTAATCATCGTAATTCCATCTGCACCACCTTCTTCTACAGCTTTCGCCATCGCTACTATATCTGTAACATTTGGAGAAAGCTTAACGTAGACTGGCACACTCGAAACTGCTTTTACTTTTTGTGTAAGATTTTTTGCTGTTTCTGGATCAGTTCCAAATTGAATACCACCATGTTTAACGTTAGGACATGAAATATTTAATTCTAAGGCATAAACATTTGGCGACTTACTAATATGTTCAGCAACATAAACATAGTCAGCTATTTCACTACCTGCAACATTAGCTATTATAGGAACATCATATTTTTCTAATTCTTTTAATTTAGTTTCCATTATTTCATGAACGCCTGGATTTTGTAATCCAATTGCATTCAACATTCCACTTGATGTTTCTGCAACGCGTGGTGTTGGATTACCAAAACGTGGTTCTTTTGTCGCTGCTTTTATCATAATTGCTCCTAATTTGGATAAATCATAAAAATTCGCATATTCTAATCCGAAAGCAAAACATCCTGATGCTGGCATTACTGGATTTTTAAGATCTAAACCTGGTAACTTTACTCTTAATCTCTCGCTCATATTTCCTCCTATAATGCTATTTCTTTCGAGTCATAGACTGGTCCATCATAACAAACTCTCGAGATACTTCCGTCTTGTTTTTCACAAACACAAGCATAGCAGGCACCAACACCACAGGCCATTCTCTCTTCTAATGAAATATAGCCAATTTTTTCTTTATCCATTTCAATTAGTGCTTTTAACATTGCCAGTGGCCCACAGCTATAGTATTTATCATACTTAATTTTCTTATATTCAATAACATTAGTAACAAAGCCTGATTCACCATAACTTCCATCAGCAGTTGCTACATAAGTTGTTCCTAATTCTGCGAATTTTTCTTCATAAAAGACATCTTTTTTATTATTAAAACCTAGTATATGAATAGTATTTATCCCTGCATTTCTGAACTGCTTTGCAAGTTCATATAAGGGTGGCACGCCAATTCCTCCGCCTACTAAAAGTGCTGTTTGACCTTTTTCTAATGAACTTATATCGTATCCTTTCCCTAAGGGGCCCAGTACATCTACTAAATCTCCAGGCTTCAACTCAGAAATCTTTATTGTCCCTGCACCATCCGCGCGATAAATCATCACAAAGGTATTCTTATCCTTATTAATTTCACAAATTGAAATAGGTCTTCTTAGTAAAAACTCATAACCATTATTTACCTTTATATTAACGAATTGTCCTGGAGTATTCATTTCACAAACTATATCGCCATGTAATTCTATTCTAAATATCTTATCGGCAATTTTTTCGTTACTTACTACTGTTGTTAAATAAGTATCCATCTACACACTCCTTCTCATGAAAAAGGAGAAGATAACTTTAAATATTGATTTTATAGAATCAAATCTATCAAGTTAACTTTCTCCCCTTTTCATTAAATTTTTATAGTTGTTAATCCCAGTCTATATTAGCAGCTTCTTCTTTTATAACTTTATATAATTTTTCCTCATTTTCGATTAAGTCAATTATAATTGCTTTGAACTTTTCTGCTTTAATTTCGTTTTCTGGGGTATAATCATAGTACACTGTAAACATTCCTGCTTCTGGATCAAAATCTATTCCCTCTAATATTTCTGGATAGTTTTTTCCAAGGTAATAATTGAAAAATGCCTCCCAATTATATCCATTCATATAGGCATCTGCACAAATCTCATTCATTTTTTCACCAATATCAAATGGTTTATCCTGCTCAATATTAAATGTAAGATTAATTATATTCCCATATTTCATGATTTTTACATAATCCATGATTTTTCTCCTATAATGGTAAGATGCTAAATGAAATTGACTCTAATACTTTTAGTAAAGCATCTGCTGTATCAAGTGATGTTAGACATACAATTTCTTGTTCACTTGCTACACGGCGAATCTTAAAGCCGTCTTTTGTTACATCTTTATCTTTTGATGTTGTATTAACTACTACATCCACATCTCCATTGTAAATTGCATCTAAAACGCTGTACTTGCTTTGATTAATTTTTCCAACAGCAGTTACACGTAAATCATTTTCTTCTAAAAACTTCGCTGTTCCCTCAGTCGCAAGTAGGTTATATCCTATGTCAGAGAAGCGTTTAGCAATGTTCAGTGCTTCTTGTTTATCATCATCACTTATCGTAAATAAGATATTTCCTTGATCACTTATCTTAATACCTGCTGCAAGTAACCCTTTATATAGAGATTTTTCTAAAGTAGAGTCACTTCCCATAACTTCTCCTGTTGATTTCATCTCAGGGCCAAGCGTTGTATCAACATCTTTAAGTTTTTGGAAACTAAATACTGGGACTTTCGTATAAACGTTTGTGCTTTCTGGTAATAGTCCTGTTTTATATCCTTTAGATTTTAATGTTTCACCTATAATTGCACCAGCTGCAAGTTTCGCCATCGGTACTCCTGTAATTTTACTTAAGAATGGCACAGTACGTGAACTACGTGGGTTTACTTCAAGAACGAATACTTCTCCTTTGCTTATTACATACTGGATATTTAATAATCCAACAATATTCAAGCCTTTTGCTAACTTAATAGTATATTCAATAAGTTTATCTTTTTCATTTTGAGTTAGTGTTTGTGGTGGGTAAACCGCTATTGAGTCTCCAGAGTGAACCCCTGCTCGTTCAATATGTTCCATAATACCTGGAATTATAACTGTTTCACCATCGCTAATTGCATCAACTTCAATTTCACGTCCCACTAAGTAACGGTCAGTTAATACAGGATGTTCTGGGCTTAATTTAACTGCTGTTTTCATATAACGACGTAATTCTGATTCTTCATAAACAATTTCCATAGCGCGCCCACCAAGTACGTAAGAAGGTCTTACCAATACTGGATAGCCGATTTCCTCAGCATTTTTAACTGCTGTTTCTACATCAAAGGCCGTTTTTCCTAATGGTTGTGGGATTTCAAGCTTGCGTAATAATTCTTCAAACTTATCACGATCTTCCGCATTATCAATTTCTTCTAACGCTGTTCCTAATATTTTTACACCATGTTTTTCTAATTTTGCAGCAAGATTAATTGCTGTTTGCCCACCGAATTGAACCACAACTCCAATTGGATTTTCATGGTTAATTATTGCCATTACATCTTCTTCTGTTAATGGTTCAAAATAAAGTTTATCAGAAATTGTAAAGTCTGTTGATACAGTCTCCGGGTTATTATTAACGATAATCGCTTCATAACCTGCATCTTTAATCGCCATTACAGCATGCACTGTTGCATAGTCAAACTCTACCCCTTGACCTATACGAATTGGCCCAGACCCAAGAACAACAATTTTCTTTTTATCACTAACAATAGATTCTTCTTCTTGCTCATAACTTGAATAGAAGTATGGTGTTTCTGATACGAATTCTGCTGCACAGGTATCTACCATTTTGAACACTGGCGTAATATTTTTTTCTTGACGTAGCGTATAGATTTCATCTTCTGTAGTATTCCAACGATGAGCAATTACTTTGTCAGAAAAACCATATTTTTTAGCATATTCTAATAAATCTGTATTACCTACATTATCTTTCAAATCATGTTCGATATCGATAATATTTTGCATTTTTTCTAAGAAAAACATATCTATTTTAGTTATATCATGGATATCTTTTGTGCTTTGTCCACGACGTAGCGCTTCTCCAATGAAGAATAATCTCTCATCACCTGCTTGTTTTACTTTATCCAAAATTTCTTCTAAAGTAAATTCATCACCATTAGGTAATCCTAAATGATGAACTCCGTATTCAAGAGAACGGATAGCTTTTAATAAACTTTCTTCATAAGTTCTACCCATCGCCATAACTTCCCCAGTAGCTTTCATCTGAGTTCCAAGTTTTCGATCAGCATTTTCAAACTTATCAAACGGGAAACGTGGGATTTTACTTACAACATAGTCAAGTGTTGGCTCGAAACATGCATAAGAATTTTTTGTAACTGGGTTTATAATTTCATCTAATGTTAAACCAACCGCAATTTTTGCTGCGATTTTTGCAATTGGATATCCTGTAGCTTTTGAAGCTAGCGCTGATGAACGTGATACCCTTGGATTTACTTCGATAATATAATATTTGAATGATTCCGGATCAAGTGCAAGCTGAACATTACATCCACCTTCAATTTTTAATGCGCGAATAATCTTTAATGACACATCACGCAACATATGATACTCTCTGTCCGTTAATGTTTGAGATGGCGCTACTACAACTGAATCCCCTGTATGAATACCAACTGGATCTATATTTTCCATATTACATACTACAATCGCAGTGTCATTTGAGTCACGCATTACTTCATATTCAATTTCTTTAAATCCGGCTATAGATTTTTCTAATAAACATTGTGTTACTGGCGAATAATGTAATCCACTACTAACAATTTCTTCTAAATCTTTTTCGTTATAGCAGATTCCTCCTCCAGTTCCTCCCATCGTAAACGCTGGACGAACAATTACTGGATAGCCAATCTCAGCGACAAAATCATATGCTTCTTCTACGGTAGTTATAATTGCAGATTCTGGAACTGGTTCATTAAGTTCATTCATAAGGTTTCTGAATAATTCACGGTCCTCCGCTTGTTCTATCGAACTAAGTTTAGTTCCTAATAATTCCACTCCATATCTATCTAATACACCACTTTTGTGAAGTTCTACTGCAAGGTTAAGTCCTACTTGTCCTCCCAATGTCGGTAGCAGCGCATCAGGACGCTCTTTTCTTATAATTTTACTAACAAACTCCAAAGTTAATGGTTCCATATAAACTTTGTCTGCTATTTCTTTATCTGTCATTATCGTCGCTGGATTAGAGTTCACTAAAATAACTTCGTATCCTTCTTCTCTTAAAGAAAGACATGCTTGTGTCCCAGCATAGTCAAACTCTGCTGCTTGACCGATTGTAATCGGTCCAGATCCTATTACTAAAATAGTTTTTATATCATTACGTTTTGGCATTTTTATTCTCCTTAATTTAGCATTGATACTTTAGATTCTTACTATAAATTTTTTGTTATTTTTTACTTTCTTTGAATTCTCTCATATTATCGATAAATTGATCGAATAAGTAGTTAGGGTCGTGTGGTCCTGGTGATGCTTCAGGATGGTATTGTACTGTAAATACTGGATATTTTTTATGACGAACACCTTCACATGTTTTATCATTTACTGAAAGATGTGTAAGTTCTAATTCTGTATCTTTTAATGAATCAATATCAACACTATATCCATGGTTTTGTGATGTTATATCAACTTTACCTGTAAGTAAATTTTTAACCGGATGATTAGCTCCACGGTGCCCAAATTTTAATTTATAAGTTTTTGCACCAGACGCAAGCGATATAAGTTGATGTCCCATGCAAATTCCAAAAATTGGAATCTTTGGCATAACTTCTTTAAGCATTTCAATAGTTTCTGGAACATCTGTTGGATCTCCAGGTCCATTACTTAGCATTATTCCATCTGGATTTAATCTGAAAATTTCTTCAGCAGTTATGTTATGAGGTACTACTACGATATCACAATTACGTTCGTTTAACTCTCTTAAAATACCTGATTTCATCCCAAGATCTACTAATACAACTCTATACCCGCTACCTGATGATAAAAATGCTTTAGGGGTTGAAACTTGTTCAATTTGATTTGTTGGTAAATTAGTATCTCTTAATTTTTCCAATTCTTCTGTTGGATCCATACAAAGATCTGTAATTATCCCTTTAATCGTACCGTGTTCTCTTATCTTTCTAGTTAAACTACGTGTGTCGATTCCTGAAATTCCCGGTATATCTAATTCCTTTAAAACCTCATCTAAACTATATTCTGTTCTAAAGTTTGATGGCTTCTTACAAACTTCACGAACAACTAAACCTTTAATGCTTGGATTAATTGTTTCAAAGTCATCTCTATTTATTCCATAATTTCCGATTAAAGGATACGTAAACGTAACTATTTGACCGTTGTATGATGGGTCTGATAATGTTTCTTGGTATCCTGTCATTCCTGTATTAAATACTACCTCTCCTGCCATAGCTTTATTCGCACCAAAACCATAGCCTTTATAAACCGTTCCATCTTCTAATATTAGCTGTCTATCGTAACTGTACATAGCTTTTCTCACTTTCTTAGTTTTTCATATTATTAAATTTTATATCTTATATATCAAATACTTCTGAATCTTTATAAGCTACTTTTCCTTCGCTTAGCGTTAAAACTGGTATTCCGTAAATTTCTTCACCTACATATGGTGTATTACGCCCTTTTGATAAGAATTTTTCTGGATCAATTTTTAATGATTTTTCTAAATCAATTACAACTAAATCTGCATATCCATTTTCTTCTAGGCGACCATACGGTAATCCAAATGTATCTGCTACTTTTTCAGTCATTAATTCCACTAATAAATCTAGTGAGAATACACCAGTTTTTACAAATTTTGTATAAAGTTGACTAAACGCTGTTTCACTACCAACAATACCAAAAGCTGCTTTACGCATTGTTAAATCTTTTTCATGTGTTGCGTGTGGTGCATGGTCTGTAGCAATAACATCAATTGTACCATCTAATAATCCTGCTATTAAAGCATTTCTATCTTCTCGCGCGCGTAAAGGTGGATTCATTTTCCACATTCCATTATCTTCTGGAATATCCATTTCATCACTTATAAGATGGTGAGGACAAACTTCACATGTGACTTTTATTCCTGCTGCTTTTGCTTCTCTTACAACACGTACTGATTCTTTTGTTGATACGTGGCACACATGATAATGACAACCTGCTGCTTCTGCTAGTAACACATCACGTGCAATTTGAACACTTTCACAAACTGATGGTATACCCGGAAGATCAAGTTCACGACTACGACGACCGCAGTGCATACATCCCCCACGAATGAGTGAATTATCTTCACAGTGTGCAACGATAGCTTTGTTTAACTTCGCAGCAACCATCATTGACTCATACATCATATTAGCATCTTGAACACCACGACCATCATCACTGAATGCAAAAACATAATCTGCTAATTCCTCAAACTCAGCATAATCTTTTCCAAGCTCACCTTTTGTTATTGCACCATATGGTATAGCTCGTATAACACTATCTCGTTCGATAATATCAAGTTGAATTTTTAGATTTTCATAATTATCTGGTACTGGATCTAAGTTTGGCATTGGCATAGCTGTAGTAAATCCACCACGAGCTGCTGCACGAGATGCATGGTAAATATTTTCTTTATATTCAAATCCTGGCTCTCTCCAGTGAACATGAACATCTATAAAACCAGGAGAAACAAACTTTCCTTCTAAATCTAAAACTTTCTCAACATTTTCTTGGATATTTTTATCAATTTTCACGATTTTTTTATCATCAATCAAAATATCCTTACTAACTAGAACCCCATTTTCTAAAATTTTACTATTTTTTAAAAGTAGCATATCTTTTCTCCTTCTTATAAATTATTATCTTTTATTATTTTTTCAATCATTGCTTGGCGCATAAACATACCATTTTTCATCTGTTCAAAGATTACAGATTTAGGTGCTTCAACTAACTCAGTATCAATTTCCATTCCACGATTAACTGGTGCAGGATGCATTACTATTGCACTTTCTTTCAATTTATTATAGCGTTCTTTTGTTAAGCCGTAATTACTATGATACTCCTCTTTTGAAAGCCCCATTTTTGAATCATGCCTTTCGTGTTGAACACGCAGTAACATACAGACATCTACTTTATCTATAATTTCATCAAAATCAACTACATCTCCTAAAGTTTCATCTTTGAAGATATCTGGACATACAAATTTGACTTTAGCCCCTAATCTTGTCAACATATTATAATTACTTCTTGCAACTCGAGAATTTTTAATATCACCAGCAATTATAATATTCAGATTTTCAAATGTTCCAAACTTTTCGTACATTGTCATTAGGTCAAGTAAACACTGGCTTGGATGTTCTCCACTTCCATCACCACCACTTAAAATTGGTATATTTAGGTTTGATAATTCATTGTAATATGCATCTTGACTATGACGAATAACCAGTATATTGCAACCTAACATCTCCAATGTTTTACAAGTATCATAAAGTGTTTCTCCTTTATTAACTGATGATGTTGCTGCATCAAAGTTTATAACATTAAGTCTATGTTTATGTTCTGCAACCTCGAAACTGTGTTTTGTACGTGTTGAATTTTCAAAGAATAAATTCGCTACAAAAAGGTCTTCTCTAGCTTCTACCTTAGCTCCATTCTTAAGTTCTAAAGCACGAGTTATAAGTTCGTACACCTCTTCATTTGTTAAGTCTGACATTTTTACTATGTTCTTCATAGTGTTCCTCCATTTTTTTAATAAAAAATACCTTGCGTCCAAAGACAACAAGGCATGATTTCATAATCAACTTAAATTTAAATTCTAGTAATAGATACACTAAAACTTAGTTATATCTAAATACAGCTATACTATTCTAGTATACACTTTAAATTCAATCCCTTGTTAGCCTCTCTGGACTAGCTTAAAAAGACTTATATTTAAATTAATAATATTTCTTCACTTTTATCAACTTCTTTAAGATAAACTTTAACATTTTCTTTTTTTGAAGTTGGAATATTTTTTCCAATATGATCTGCACGAATCGGAAGTTCACGGTGACCACGATCAACTAATATCGCAAGACGAATAGCTTTAGGGCGGCTAACATCCATAATTGCATCAATAGCCGCACGTACAGTTCTTCCAGTGTATAATACATCATCAACAATAATAACAACTTTTTTATTCAAATCTAGTTTAAACTTCGGTGTTGTAATTTCAGGCTCAAAACTTTGCTTTTCAAGATCATCACGATAAAACTTAATATCTAAACTTTCAACTGGAATATTAATATTTTCGATCTCACCAATCTTTTGTTTTAATCTTTTAGCAATATAAATTCCTCTTGTTTGAATTCCTACTAAAACTATTTCTTCTAATTTATTTTGCTCAATAATTTCATTAGCAATTCTTGTAATCATTCTTGAAATCATTACTTCATCAAAAAGAACTCTTTTTTTCATACTTCACCTCAAAAAAATAACCTACTCATAAGAGCAGGACAGCATGTTTAAACTAGGTATATTCATTCCAATAAAACTAATCTTTGCTGACCTCTCTGGATCACATTAAAGATATTATTTAAATTATTATAAGTATATATTATATTAGTAGAAATGTCAAATATTTAACTATATAACTCAGTTTAAAAAATACAAAGACAAAAGACAATAATATACTCAATTTATAAATAACTTAATAAACGAAAAAACATATTAACCTCACTTATTAACTTTCTAATCAAAATATTTTCTTCTTCCTAATATTTAATAAAGATATTTTAAGAGGCAAGATAATATTTCTATTATACTTGCCTATATATTTATACTTTGCAATATTCTTCTACCATTTTCTTTAACACTGGCACTACTTCTTCAAGAAACCAAGGATTTTTTGCTTGCCATCGGAAATTCAGCGGTGATGGATGTACTATCGGAAAGTACTTTGGTAGATATTTTTTATAGTTTTTTACAGTTCCTGTTAAATTTTTTTCTTTTTTATCTTTTAAGTAGTAATCCTGTGCATACTTCCCTACTAAAATAATAAGTTTAATATCAGGCATTAACTCCAACACCCTAGGATGCCATTTGTGAGCGAAATTTTTTCTTGGAGGTAAATCTCCACTTTTTCCTTTTCCAGGGTAATAAAAATCCATAGGAACAACTCCAATCAAGCCAGAATTATAAAATAATTCATTATCAATTCCCATCCACTCTCTCAATTTTACCCCACTTTTATCATTAAAAAATATTCTACTTTCCTGTGCTTTTATTCCTGGTGCTTGACCTATTATCAATATTTTAGCTGTTCTAGGTGCAGAAAATAATGGTTCAATCCCTTTATCCGAATATACTTTATTATCAACATCTAACATTATATCTTTTTTTAATTGTTCAAACTCTCTATCCAAAATTATTCATCTCCTCTATATCATATTATTCCTAAGGAAAATACATAGAAATTCTATTCATACAAGTATAATATACTCTTAACCAAAAAAACTTTTAAGTACTTTTCTTCTGTAAGTTTTAAAAGAATTGTCATATAGAACCAATATAATATTGGAAGCACAAAGCTTCTGTCAATAACATTCCTGTAAAAACAAAGAAAAACGCAGAATATATTGGATTCTCTAAAATAGCATAAACTCCTTTAGTCAAAAGAATATTATCTTTTATTACCTTTACCATTTTTTGTGAAAATACAGTTTGTATCCATAATGTCACACCTAACAAAATAGAAAGCACACCAAAAAATATCATAATCAATCTGAAGTTGCTAATCTTTCCTGAATCGAGACTCCCTTTTTCAGATAGATATATTGATAAAACTGTTACAGTTAAGCAGCTCAATACATAAACTGGGCCTATGCCTAACACAGACATCTTTATCTTTTTCATTGGTCTTTCCTCCCAATATATAAGATATTACTTCCTAATTAATTCCACTACAAAATAACTTTGGTAATATCATTTAAATTCTTTTTTACTATAAATAATAGTTGCTCTAACTTATTAAATAGTTTTAAATACTACTTTGCATTTTTTAAAAATTTAATAGGCATATATTTAATAAGATTATTTTTAAACTTATGTAATTAAATAAATTTTCTTCTTTACAATTAATCCTATTCTCATTATCGTACTTTTAAATAACAAGTTAGCTTATCTAGCCTCTCACATAAAAACATGCTAACACAAGCTAGCATAAACAAAAAAAGTGGCAGTTAAGAATCCTTAATTAGCTTTTTAACTTTTAATAACCTTACTCTAAATTTATAAGTTTCCCATAGATTCTATCAAAAATTTTCCTATCCTATCAAATACATTATTACAATCCATTTCTTTTTTGTTGTAAAAGAATAATACATTTTGATATTTTTCCTGACACATCCTCGTTAATATGTTTTTTGTAAAAACCATATAAATTCATAAGTAAAAAATCTAACCTTCTTACTTCATCACTAAATTTAAGTTTTTTATAAAAACTACAAATATTAGTATCTGAAATAAAATCCCCCTCTACTTTAATAGAATAGTCTTTGTCTCTATAAAATAGTTCTGTTATATTCCCATCATCTACACTAAATTTTGAAGTATATTCTTCCTCCCACTTAAAATCACTTTTTGCTCTGTTACATTTTTTACATGAAAGAACTAAATTATTTATTTCTCCAGCTTTTATTTTATTTTCCTTAAATGATGATTCACAAATAAAATGGTCTATTTCTAACAATTCAGAACTTATTACATCTGTTGTGATACCACAATAAGCACATTTATTATTATATATCTCTCTAAACAGTTTGTTATATTCCTTCTCTTTTTGACTTATTTGATTATATATTATTTGAGTTCTAGGACACTCTTTTCTTATTTTATCTTCTAACCTTTTTTTTTCATTTATAATATTATTTTTTTTTGTATAATATCTAGTATTTCTATAATCATTTTTCATATAATTTTCTCATTTCTTCAAAAGCATTAATAAGATTATCTATATCTTTCTTTGTTAAATCATCATAATTAGATGTTCCATTTATCGAATTTTCAATTTTTTCGAATAAATATTTTTCAACATAGTGTTTTGAAGAAATATTGTTTAAAATATTTCTATTTAAAGTAATATTATTTGTAGCATTTACTATTTCTTTTTCCCAGTTATCTTTGAAAAATGACATCGAATCACCACAAGGATATGTACTCGAATTATATTTTCTTAAAGCACTATATCCTATTTTTTCTTGATATTGGGTAATAACTATTATTTCCTTAAATGGAAATTTTTCCTTAATTATTAGTCCTAATTCTTCACCAGAAATTTTATTCTCCCCTACATTCCTATTTTCAAAAAGCATTGAATCTAAAAACAATATGTCCGCATTTTGAACATCTATATGTTCAAGCAAATTCACATAGGAATACTCACTTTTAAATCTAAATTCCATATAGCTATAAGTCACACCATCTTTTGAATATGAATTTAGATACTCTGAAACGTAGGGATCGATTTTATCATCTACATAAAGTATTTTTATTTGTTCCATTTTAAATAGTTTCCTCCATTTCAAAAGTAAATTCAAAACCATGTTTACCCGAAATATTAAGTATCTCACCTTTTTGTAAATTAATTGTATTACTGATTATCCACATCCCAAGACCATGTCCATTTTCTCGATTTGTTTCATGTGGTTCTAAAATAATTTTAGGATTATCTGCATATTTTCCTGAAAGCCCCTTTCCATTGTCTGAATAACATATTTTCAGTTTTTTATTCTCCCTACTTATTGAAATTTTAATACTTAATTCACTAGCTTGACTATTTTGCTGGACACTATTTAATATTAAATTATCAAATATAGTATAAAACGTGTCTCTCGATATATTAAATTCTATTTCATCATCTATATCTAGTTCTATATTCAGCCAAGCATAGTCTTTATTCCAATTTCCTAATATTTGACCTATGACTTCTTTTATATTTAAACGTTCTGCAAAAAATTGTTTTTTCTCTACTTTTTTCAAAATTGCATCAATAAAACTAATTATTTTTTTTACTGCTTCATTATTGTTTTCTAATAGGCTAGGTATATCTTCATATGCAATCTTTCTATTATTCGAACTATTAACAACGTCCCAAACATCATATTTTTTTAAAGCCTTAACAATATACCGATACGATGCTTCCATTTGATTTCTATCATTATTTATCTCATGCGCTATAGAAGTAGCTTTCATCCCAGATGTTGCTAAAGTATTTAAAATTCTAATATCATACTTATATCTTGCTTCTACATCTGATTTCTCTTTTTCAAATTTCTTACTATCTTGTTTAAATGATTTAATTTCATCAACAAGCTGTTTTTTATCTCTATCGTTTAATCTATCTAAATTTTCAGGATTTTTTACAATCTTATCAGATATTTTTTCTTCATATGCTTCTACCTCTATGTTTCTTTTATTTATTTCTCGGATTATTTCTTGCCTATATCTTTCAAACTCCTTTATTCCTACTAATATAATTTGAATAAATAAACGATAATATATATTTTCATCTATTCCTTGTCTATTCATAAGATCTTGCAAGACTCTATTTTCCTGTTTATCAATTAATACATACCCTGAGATTTGGTTTTCTCTAACTCTCCAAGATCCTGTTGGGTGAGATGCTGCTGCTGGTGATTTTCTTGATCTTTTCCCCAAACCCAGCCAATCTTTTTCGCCTTCAAATGAAGATATACTAAATGCATTTCTATATAGTATTACACCACTTTCAACACTTTCAGGTGTACTTAGATATTTATACAAAAATTTTTGTTTGTCATAATTTGTTACATTCAAGTTAAAAAATAAATTTGCAGAAAATTTACCAAGTTTGTTTAACAAGCAAACCAAATCATTTTCTAGTACATCCTCAAATTTACCTCCATTAAATTCATCAACAATTTTCACCTTATTTTTATATAAATCTAAATTTAAATCTGTACAATACTTTGTTGCATCATTATCAAACTCATTTGAAAAAACTGATACAACTAATTCTCCCTTGTTATACTGCAACATAATATGTGATCTACAGTTTTCACCTGGTTTTGGTTTTGGAAAGTGCAAATTTACAAATTCATCATATTTATCTGCTACAATTCTAATTTTCATTGACGTATCATTATATGTTTTTTCTAGATAAGTGTTTAATTTTTTTATTCTGCTAATTGTCCATCTTTCCCTAAGATTATTTATTAGAATACAGGTCCCCTTATTTTTTACATTATAATCTACATCTAATGTAGATTGATTCCAATCTGTTTTCCAGACCACTCCATCTTTTTGTTCCTTTTTACTATATAGTTCTATGTTTTTTCCTAATCTCGCTAAAGCAAATCTTCCGACCCCTTTTGATCCCGCTTGTACTCTTACCTTACTATTTGAATCAATAAAATTATATCCTTTATCACTTTTTCCTATATGCATCCAATGCCTCTTTATATCATTTAAATCCATACCATTCCCATCATCTGTTATTTTTAATGTTTTATCTATGAATTCCAAAGTTATAGTCAATGCATTAGCATCATATGCATTTTTTACTAATTCCAACACTGCTGCTTCATCGGTGGAAAAGTTTTGCACGCCTAAAAGCTCCGCAATTGTACTATCTTCAATAATGTATTTAAGATTCTCCATATTTCCTCCACTAAAAATAAAAATTTTCTATATCTTTTGATGTAATTCTCAATGAGCTACCACTAATATTTATTCCTACTTTTTTTACATAATTCATAAATTTTTTACTTTCAAGAATTTTTCTAGCAAAATCTAAATTATATTCTTTATTTTTTTCTTTTATGGAAATATACATACCTCCATATGGAACATATTCTTCTGTAAGCCTATATACACAAACTTTATCCGTAACAATTGTTGATATAAGTAATTTTTCACATTTAATTCCTAAAAGTGCTTGTGACCTTCCATATTCAAACCATTTTGCATTCTCATCAGATTTTCTATTTTTTAACTCTTTCTTAAATTGGCTTAAATAAGCAAACGCACCTGGATATTGTTTTTTTAGTTCATCTTCTTCAAGCTTTATCAAATTATTATTAATATATTTATATGGAAAAATTATCTTCTCTATCTTAGCATATCGCATAGATCTAGGTGATGCTGTAGGAAAAACAATCTCCTTTTCTATCTCAATATTTCCAATTTTATAATAGTCTCCCTTATCTTCATAGATATCTTCTTTAATAACAAATGCTTTATTCAATAAAGTCGCTATCACATGAGATACTTTAAAATAATTGCCAAATCGATTTTTTCCCATATCAAGTTCATTAGAAAAAATCCATTTTTTCTGCATTGTTGTTTTACGTATCGATAATTGTCTTTTATTGCTCATATCTAGATACTGAATTTTCTCACAATTATTATTTTTATCAATTATTATAATCGCTGACTTTACAAGCGCATTATCAAATATTTGTTCCCTTGTATAATCTTTTATTTCTATTATAAACGGATTCATAAATTCTCTAAGTTTATCACCAAAAACTGTCTTAAATATGCTACTTGGTATTAAATACGACATCCTCCCTTTATTTGATAATGACTTTATGCTATGTTCTATAAATGCATAGCAATAATCAAATTTCCCATGCTGACAAGTTCCATATTTTCTCCTAATAAATGTTCTTTCTTCTAATGATAAATCACTGTAAGTTATATAGGGAGGGTTCCCTACTATAAAATCAAATTGTATATTTACTTCACTTTTTAAGTAATCTTCATTATAAATTTTCCATTTAACATTTTGTAGTCCGATTTTTTCAGTAATTAAGTTTAATTTATGAATACATTTTTCAAATTGTTTTTCGTCAATTTCGAATCCATAAATATCTTTTTCTAATCCATTTTTTATTTTTTCATCAGAATATTCAAGTTTTTTTGCTTCTTTTATATACCTTTTAACTACCTCAACAAGTATATTCCCATCCCCAAAAGAATTCTCTAATATTGTTTTGTTTACTATATCTTGGCAATAACCAACTGAATCTAATAATTCTTTTACATAATTTTGAGGAGTAAATACTTGACATTTATTCACTATACTTTTTTCATTTGTTTTTTTCATCATCAATATACTCCAGTTTTTTATTGCTTTATTATTTTACTTTCAAAACATAAGCTAATTTATTACTAATTTTTCAAAATCTATACCTCTTTTTATTCCTCTACTAATAAAAATAGAGTTAAATCTTTTCACAATTGGCGTGAACCAATAAATTCACTGAGACTTGTATAATCTATGATATTTCATTTGAATTTCTAATTTTCATCAAATCACTATTTTCCTTTTTTTATTTAAATAGAGCTATATTTCTATATTATATTATTTCTTAAATTCTATTACTTTTAGAGTAACTAAAAATAAAAAAATTTCCGAATAAAATATTTAGACAATAATGATAAATGAACTATTAGTAATAATAATATTACCTAAAAAATTAATTTTTTAATATGACAATATACTCGTTCATCAGTTATAATGTACACTTTAATTATACTCGAAATATAATAAATTGTCTATTTCTTCCATGTTTTTATACTTAATTTAATTTATTTTTCTATAAATAAACTTTATATTATTTTTTTCATTTAATAGCCTATTATAATAGTCCATTATTGGTTTTGATATATTTTTTGCTATTATTATATAGAATTATTTCTATATTTACAATAAGGTCTTAAGTTTAATATTTTTATTCATCATTATTTATCTACTTCCTAATTAATTCCACTACCGCCTCTACAGCCGCTGTTCCAGGGAACATATCTATTGGTTGAATACGTCTAATTTTGTATTTTCTAGTAAGTACTTTTAAATCTCTAGCCAATGTTGATGGGTTACAACTAACATAAACTATTTTCTTCGCATCTACATCTAATAAATTCTTTGCTAAATGACCTAAACCTGTTCTTGGTGGATCAACTATTGCAACATCAAAATTAATTCCTTTTTTCTTCCAACGAGGTACAATTTTGTTAGCATCACCTGCTACATATGTACAATTAGTTAAATTATTTAACTTAACATTATTATTTGCATCTTTTATAGCATCTTCTACTATATCTACACCATATACTTCATGACATTTACGACTCACATATTGGCCAATTGTCCCCACACCACAAAAAGCATCAAGAACTATATTCGTTTCTCTCAAATCAGCAAATTCTACAACTTTATCATAAAGTTTTTTTGTCGCTCCTGGATTAAGTTGGAAAAATGATTTAGCTGATAATCCATATTTAGTATCACCAATTTTTTCAACAATATAATCCGAACCATATAAAGTTATACTTTCGCTACCCATCACAAGATGATCGTTATCATTCGTTACATTCAGCACTATACTCTTAACTATAGCTTCACGTTTAATCTCATTAACAACTTTATCTAAATTTTTAATTTTATCCGTATTAGCTACAAATGTTAGCTGAACATCTCCATTATAAAATGAAGTGCGAGTTGAAATATATTTTACGCCATAAGTCTTTTTATTTGTAGAAATTTCTACTTTATATTTTCCTAAACATTTTTTGGCAAGATTAGTAATCTTATTACCATTTTCATGTAGTGCAACATCCTCATTTATTTCTACAAGATCATTACTTCCTTCTTTGTATAAGCCCGCGATTACACGTCCATTACGAACAGCAAGAGGAAACTGATTTTTATTACGATAATGTTCTATCAGAGGCGATGCTAAAGTTTTTAGAACCAATTTATCTGGTTTTGGTAATTTATAATACTTATCAAAAGCATCTAATAAAATATTACGTTTATATTCTAGTTGTTTTTCGTAACTAACATGAGCTAACCCATATGCTCCACTTTCTACATATTCTTTTTTTACCTCTACTCTATATGGACTCGACTCTTTTACTTTAACTAATTTTCCTATAATGTATTTTGGTGTTTCTTCCATAATTTCACAGACAATTACCTCATCTGGAAGAGCACCTTTTACAAATGTAATTTTCTTTTTGTAATAACCTATTCCTTCACCATTAATACCAATTTTTTTAATCGTTAAAAGAACATTTAATTTTTTACCACTATTTTTCTTTTTCATTTTAACCTCTTCATAAAGATAAGCTGAAGAGAAGTAAACTACTCCTACCTCAGCTTATAATTTTATTTTATAGTTTTAATTTCGTTATCTAATTCTTCTACTAAAGCAATTAATCTGTCAATTTGAGTTAAATCAACCTTTTCAGGTTCAATATTTTCTAGTTCACTCGCAAAATCTTCAAATTTAGTTTTTAATTCTTCTAAAATATTATTAGGCATGATATTCTCCTTTTTTCTTCTCTATTCCATTATAATATAAATCGGCAAAAATTCAACTCATAATACAAAATTACTAAAAGTTTTTTAATATCTCCTTATTTTCAATGTATCTTTTTATAATTTTTTAATATATATTTTTAACAATTATATAATCTTTTATATTATCTATACAATTATTATCTGGACTTTTTATATATTTTAAGGTAGTATTTAACTAGGAGTGTTATATTATGAATTATACCAATTTTAAAATTTTAAATATAAATTTTACATATATTTTAGATTATATGACAACATTATTTAGCGATATTCGTTTAGATATTGATATTTTATTAACAATATTTCTAATTATAAATACATTACTAGCATTCTCTATAGTTTTTTTAGAATATCAAACTACCCGTTCTTCTTGGGCTTGGATTTTAGTTTTATTCTTAATACCTTATTTAGGTTTTATCCTTTATTTAATGCTAGGAAGGCCTATTTATAGAGAAAAAATCTTCCCTTTTTCTGATGAAGAAAAAATTTCGTATCAAGAGAGTTTATTAAAACAAGCTACTCCATACGAAATTTCAAAGGAAGAACAAATTATTTATAAGTATAGAAATTTAATAGAGTTAAATTACGAAACAGATAAAGCTTTCTTATCTAAAAAAAATAAAATCAAAATTATTACAGATGGAAAAGAAAAATTTGAATTATTATTCGAAGATATAAAAAAAGCAAAAGATTATATCTATATTCAATACTATATTCTTAAAAAAGATGGTATCGGAAAACAATTATTTAATTTACTTGAACAAAAACTTAAAGAAGGTGTAAAAGTATACATCTTGTATGATGACATAGGCTCTAGGAAATTAAGTATCTCCTCACTAGGAAAATTAACAAAAAACAATGCGAAAATAAAAAGTTTTTTCAAATCTAAGCTACCACTTATAAATTTTCGTATGAACTACAGAAATCATAGAAAGATAGTGGTTATTGATGGAGAGATTGCTTATACTGGAGGTTTTAATGTTGGTGATGAATACCTAGGGTTAGATAAAAAATTTGGTTATTGGCGTGATACGCATCTTCGTATCGAAGGAGAAGCAGTTGTTTCTTTAGAATTTCGTTTTATTGACGATTGGAACTCTCAATCTTCTAAAAAAACTGAACAAATCAAACTAGAGGAAGATCACGCTGCTATCCCTGTTGATAATTACCTTCCAATTCAAATGGTTGCTAGTGGACCTGATAGTAAACTTGAAAAAATAAAGTATGGTTATTTACATATGATTTCTCGTGCAAAGAAATATATCTATATTCAATCACCATACTTTATCCCCGATGAAAGTGTCATGGATGCTTTAAAGATGGCTATCCTTTCAGGGATTGATGTTAGAATAATGGTACCTAATAAACCTGACCATATGTTTGTATATTGGGCTACTTATTCATTTATTGGAGAACTTGCTTCTCTAGGGGCGAAAACATATATATACGAGAATGGTTTTATCCATACAAAAATGATTATCATTGACGATGAAGTAACTAGTTTGGGTAGTGCAAATTTTGACTATAGAAGCTTTAAATTGAATTTCGAGTTAAATGCCTTTATGTATGATTACAAGACTACAAAAGCATTTAGAAAAATATTTTTAGAAGATGTCAAAAAGTCAACTTTAGTATCTTATTCTAAATATCAGCAACGTAGTTTAATAATTAGAATTAAAGAAGCTTTTGCACGACTTATCTCGCCTATTCTTTAGTTGTTTTATAATAAAAAATATGGTATATTTATACATAGTTACAATTAGGAGGACAATAATTAATGAACAAGTTTAAAAAAGCTATTTTACCTGTAGCTCTTAGTATATCAGTTATAGGATTAGCAGGATGCTCTGGAGGTACAAAATATATCTCTAGTAAAGCAGGAGATGTAACAGAAAAGGACATCGTAGAAAGCATAGGAGCTAGCCAACTTTCTAAAACAGCTACTAGTATGATGATTCAAAAAGTTCTTTTAGATAAATATAAAGGAAAAATTGATGAAAAAGCTATTGAAGAGCAACTTCAAAAAGCTCAAACGCAATATGGTGGCAAAGAAAAATTTGAACAACTTTTAAAACAACAAGGATTTACTTTAGATAAATATAAAGACGGACTTAAAGTTAAAGCTGCTCAAACTCTTTTAATAAATGACTATACTGGAACTAACGAAGATAAATTAAAAGAAAACTACGAAAAAAATAAGCACCAATACCATTTAGCGCACATTCTTATAAGTGTTAAAAGTGACTCTAATCCTAATGGATTAAGTGATGAAGATGCTAAGAAAAAAGCTGAAGAACTACATAAAAAAATTAAGGATGGAGAAGATTTTGCTACTCTAGCAAAAGAAAACTCTAATGATACTGCTAATGCTTCTAATGGTGGAGATCTAGGTTGGTCTTCTAAAGAAGATAATTCATTCGTTAAAGAATTTAAAGAAGCTGCATATGCACTTACTAAAGATAAAGTATCTGACGTTGTAAAAACTTCATTTGGATACCACATCATTAAAGTACTAGATGAAAAAGACGCTACTTTCGAGGAGATGAAAGCAACACTTGCTGAAAAAGCAGCAGAAGAAGCAGTTAAAAAAGATTCTACTGTAGTAAGTAAAGCACTTAAAAAATTATTTGAAGAATACAATGTTAAATCAAGTAATAAAGATGTAGAAGCATATCTAAAATCTATGTTAGAAGGAACTAAATAGTAATTGCTAAACAAACAACTTATGCTGTTAAATTCAGAATATAATCTGAGCTTAACAGCATAATATTTTTTAAAAAAACAAGCCCAAATGATAAATGAAAAACTGTCATTTGGGCTTATATTTTAATTAACATCGTCTCGTGCACCTAATATTTTTATAGCATTTTTTATTCTATCTTTTGTTGGTGGATTGATATCATTTAATTCGTATTCAAGTCCTAATTCTTTATATTTGAATTTAGCCATATCATGATATGGTAAAACTTCAACTCTCTCAACTCCATCAAGTGTATCAATAAACTCACGAAGTTTTTGTAAATAATAGTCATCATCCGTCCATTTTGGAACAAGAACATGTCTTATCCACATTTTTGCTCCATTATCACTTAAAAATCTTGCAAATTGTAGAATATTTTTATTTGTTCTTTTTGTAAGTTTAATGTGTTGCTCATCGTCGATATGTTTTAAATCCATTAAGAATAAATCTGTTAATGAGATTAACTCTAATATCTTTTCGTTCATAGTAGGAGTATTCACATAGAAACCACCACATGTATCAACACAAGTATTAATATCTAGTGCTTTTAATTGTCTAAATAATTCAAGAACAAAATCTAATTGTAGAAGAGATTCTCCCCCACTTACTGTAACTCCTCCACCTTCGCTAGCTTCAAAGAAATTTCTATACTTAACTATTTCCTTAGTTAATTGACTTACTGTAACGACTTTAGCATCAGGATTATGCATCTTCCAAGTATCAGGATTGTGACAATATTTGCATCTTAACATACACCCTTGAAAGAAAACTACATATCTTATTCCTGGTCCATCTACGTTACCAAATGATTCTACAGAGTGAACATTTGCAGTTAGTTCATTTGTATCCTCAACAGGTGCTAAATTAGATAGTTTCATAATTTGCCCCCTCCTTTACTGTTTCCTATATACTTATTATAACGTATTCTATAACTTTGTGTAAATACTTTTACAATATTTTACAATAAAAAAGTGGGGGCTAAGAGCCCCCTCCTTTTTTGTTTAATTATTATATTACATGAATTGGTGCATTGTACGGCTTAATACGTCACGTTGTTGTTCTGGAGTTAAACTGATTAGACGTACTGCGTATCCTGATACACGAATTGTGAAGTTTGGATAATCTTCTGGAGATTCGATAACTTTAAGTAAAGTTTCTTTGTTAAATACGTTAGTATTTAAGTGGTATCCACCTTGTTTGAAGTATCCATCCATCATTGCTGTTAAGTTTTTGATTTGGTCTTGTTTAGTTTTACCTAATGAATTTGGTGTGAATGCTGCTGTTAAGCTGATTCCATCACGGCTGTATTCATATGGTAATTTAGCTACTGAACTTAAGCAAGCTAATGCTCCGCTTTGGTCACGTCCGTTCATTGGGTTAGCACCTGGAGAGAATGGTTCTCCTGCACGACGTCCATCTGGAGTGTTACCAGTTTTCTTACCGTATACTACGTTTGAAGTAATAGTTAAGATAGAAGTTGTAGTTTCATCTGCACGGTAAGTTTCGTGTTTTCTAAGTTTAGTCATAAACACTTTTAGTAACTCAACAGCGATTTCGTCTGCACGGTCATCATTGTTACCAAATGTTGGGAATTCCCCTTCAATTTTATAATCTACAGCTAATCCAGTTTCGTCTTCGATTGGTGTAACTTTAGCGTATTTAATAGCTGATAAGCTGTCTACTGCTACTGAGAATCCAGCGATACCTGTTGCCATGAATCTTCTTACTTTAGTGTCGTGTAATGCCATTTCTAAGCTTTCGTAAGAGTATTTATCATGCATGTAGTGGATTACGTTTAATGTATTGATGTATAGTTTACATAACCATTCCATAAATACATCAAATTTAGCCCATACTTCATCGTAGTTTAATACGCCACGGATTGGCTCAGTTTTTGGTCCAACTTGAACACCTGATAATTCATCGCGTCCACCGTTGATTGTGTATAGTAAAGCTTTAGCTAAGTTAGCACGAGCTCCGAAGAATTGCATATCTTTACCAGTAGTCATACCACTTACACAACAAGCGATAGATTTATCACAAGTTCCTAAGAAGTCTGCTAATAATTCATCACTTTCGTATTGAATTGCACTGTGGTTGATTGATGATTCAGAACAGTATTCTTTGAATCCTGTAGGTAATTTAGAAGACCAAAGAATTGTTAAGTTTGGTTCTGGAGAGTTACCCATGTTATCTAAAGTATGGATAAAGCGGAAGTCTGTTTTTGTTACTAATGATTTTTCAGCATCTAACATTTCCCCTACAATTAATGTAGCCCAGATTGGGTCTCCAGAGAATAATTGGTTGTAATCTGGAGTACGAGCGAATTTAACACAACGTAATTTTAGAACTAAGTGGTCGATTAATTCTTGTGCTTCAGATTCAGTGATTGTTCCATCCTGTAAATCTCTTTCGATGTAGATATCTAAGAATGTAGCGATGTTACCGATAGACATTGCAGCACCATTTTGTTGTTTAATAGCTGCTAAGTATCCGAAGTATAACCATTGAACAGCTTCTTTAGCATTAGTAGCTGGTCCTGAAATATCGAAACCATAGATTTTCGCCATTTCTTTTAATTCACCTAAAGCGCGAATTTGTTCACTAACTTCTTCACGGTCACGGATAACATGTTCAGTCATAACTCCATCTGCGCCAATTTTACTTAAATCATCTTTTTTCCAAGCAATAAGTTGATCTACCCCGTATAAAGCTACACGACGGTAGTCACCGATGATACGTCCACGTCCGTATGCATCAGGAAGTCCAGTGATAACACCAGATTTTCTTACTAAACGCATTTCTGGAGTATAAGCGTCAAATACACCTTGGTTGTGAGTTTTACGGTAGTCAGTGAAGATTTTGATAACCTCTTCATCTACTTCATATCCGTATGCTTTACAGCTGTTTACAGCCATGTTAATACCACCAAAAGTCATTAAAGCACGTTTTAATGGTTTGTCAGTTTGTAATCCAACGATTTTTTCACGATCTTTATCGATGTATCCTACTCCGTGTGAAAGAATAGTTGAAGGAATACTAGTATCCATATCTAATGTTCCACCAGCTAAACGTTCTTGACGCATTAACTCATTGAATTTTTCTACTAAAACTTTAGTGTTTTCAGTAGGTCCGGCTAAGAACGAAGAATCCCCTCTGTACTCTGTGTAGTTAGATTTGATAAAATCTACTAAATCCACTTCTGTTTGCCATTTTCCACCAACGAATGCTTTTTTTTCTGCAACTGTTGTCATATTTATGTCACTCCTTAAATTTTTATAATATAGTGTGAAAAATAAATTTATTAATTAAACTATTTGTTACACTTTTAGTGTACCTTAACACTATTTTTGTTACAACACTATTCTATGTTGAAATGTGTACATTTTGCGAACATCAGTACTAATACACTTTATATTTATTTAAAATAAATTAGCCTATATATAGTAAAATATTAGTTGGAATTATTGAAAATTCTTTTGTAAGAGAGATGAAAACTCTTACATCAACTGTTTTGATTTTTAAGTATTTTTTAATAAATAAATAAAACTGTTATTATACTGTTATTACTTTTATGATATCATATATAACTCATTTATTATATTACATTAAATTTTTGGCACTAAAACTATTTGAAACAGGAGATAATTGATAGTAATTGTCAATTATCTCCTGTTTTACTATTTATCTAGTATTATTTAAAAAATATTTAATAAATAACCATATCCTTCTTTTTCCATATCCTCTTTTTTTATAAATTTTAATGCAGCGCTATTTATACAATATCTTAATCCACCTAATTCTTCTGGACCATCTGGAAAAACATGCCCCAAATGAGAATCACCCACTCTACTTCTTACCTCAATTCTTTCCATAAGATGAGAGGTATCCTTGTAGTATTGCGTTACCTCTTTTTCTATTGGTTTGGCAAAGCTCGGCCAGCCACAATTAGATTTAAACTTATCTTTTGACGAGAATAATGGTTCTCCTGTCGTTATATCTACATATATTCCCTCTTCAAAACTATCCCAGTATTTTCCTGTATAAGGACTTTCTGTTCCATCTTCCATAGTTACAGAATATTCTATTGGTGATAATAGTTTTCTTAATTCTTCTATATCTTTCTTTTTATAATTATCTGCGTTTATTTTATTATGTTCTATATCCATATTTATCATCCTTACTACTTCTCTAAATATTGTTTTAAATCTTCTATAATATTGTTCCCATCTTTCAACCCTAAATCATAAACTTTTTGTAACTTTTCTACGTCTTTTTCTAGACGCTTGATTGTAATATTTTCACTCGGCCTAATTACAAACAGTTTTCCTTCTTTCTCCAATTCAACTATTTTATCAACTGTATCATTATATTCTTTGTATCTATTCTCTAGTTTTTCTACTAATCTTGGGTATTTTTTATAAAACATTTTGTATTGAATACCCGTTGTTTTTTCTTTTCTATATGTTATTGGGCGTGTTAAAATAACTATTACCTTGTCAAAATCTTGCATTTCAAAAAAATCAACGGGGATACTATTAGAAATACCACCATCTAAATATTTCTTATCTCCTACTTCTATTATCTCTGAGATAAATGGTAACGCAGAAGTAGCACGTAAAGTTTCCATTTGCTTATAAGCATCTTCTATTTTTATAAACTCTGCTTCTCCTGTTTCTATATTAGTCACCGTTGCAAAAAAGTTTATAGGTGATTCTTTAAAAGTTTTATTATCAAAAACATCAAGTTGAAATGGCAATTTATAATATGTAAAATCTTTATTTATTAAATTTCCTGTTCTTACCCAGCTCTTTACATTCATATAGCGTTTATCATTTATATATTTCAAATTATAACGCAAAGCGCGCCCTCTTTGTTTCGAGACGTAATTAACTCCAAATAATGTTCCTGCTGAAACCCCTACTACATCTGTTACTTCTACATTATTATCTAAAAAGATATCGAGCACCCCAGCGGTAAATAATCCACGCATCGCGCCACCTTCTAAAACTAAACCTATTTTCATAAAGTTTCTCCTTCCTTTATAAATTGTCTTTATTATATCATTTTTCATAATTTGTTTAAATATATTTACTTTAAAATTTATTTATGATATTATTTTACACAAATAAACTCAATTATAGTTAATATATGAGGTGAAATATGAATATTCTTCTTATTGGGGGAAATGGCTTTTTAGGTGAATCCTTAATTAAAGAAGCCCTAAAGAATAACATAAACATTAGTTATTTATCTAGACATAAAATAAAAAACAAAGAATTAAGTCATATTAACTGGATTCAAGCAGATATCTTTAATATAGAAAAAATTAATATAGAAGAAAAGTTTGATGTCGTTATTCATTTAGTAGGTACTATAAAGAACAAAAATATGTACAAAAAACTAAACACTCAAAGTGTAGCAAAGTCTATTAAACTTTGTTCCAAGTTCAACATTAGAAAACTAGTTTACATCTCTGCAAATGGTGGATTTAAAGATTACTTCAACAGTAAAAAGCAAGCTGAAGAATTCGTTAAGTCTTCATCATTAAATTATCTTATAGTCCGTCCTGGGCTAATGTATGGATCTAGTAGACCGACATCTTACTTGAATGTTTTACCAATAAAAATTTTTTCAGCACTAAATATTTCATTTTTCAAAAATGTCTATCCCTTACCTGTCTCAAAGGTTTCAGAAAAAATTATTTTTTCTCTAATAAATAAACCCCGTACTAATTATTTAAATATAGAAGACTTAAAATAAGTCGCAAACTGGCGACTATCTAAAGTCATCGGTTTTTATTTATGACATTTGTCATATTCCTATATGACAGAGCTTACTAAATAAATTATTTATTTCTCGATATAATATAAGTAACAACAAAAGAGGTGGTTAATATGATAAATAAAAAAATTATTACTGCAAAAAATATAAGTAAAGTCATAAAGGATAAATATATTTTAAAAGATGTTTCATTTGGTATATCAGAAGGCGAGTGTGTAGCTCTTATCGGGCCTAATGGAGCTGGTAAAACTACTCTTATGAATTGTCTTCTTGGTGCTAAGTTCATAACTTCAGGAGATATAAAAGTTAATGATTTGAAACCAACTGATCGAACATTAAAAAACTATGTTAATGTTTTATCGCAAGAAAATGCTGTTCCAGAAAGATTAAAAGTCAATGAACTACTAAGTTTTGTTCAAAAGCTTTATACAGATCACTTAACTAATCAAGAAATTGACAACATACTTAGATTTGATGATAAACAAAAAGATACACTAGCTTCAAAATTATCTGGTGGTCAAAGAAGATTACTTTCTTTTGCACTTACTTTAATAGGGAAGCCAAAAATTATTTTTCTAGACGAACCAACGGCTGGTATGGATACTTCTACTCGTATTCGTTTTTGGGAAATAGTTAACAAATTAAAAAATAATGGATTAACTATTATTTATTCTTCCCACTACATAGAGGAAGTAGAGCATACCGCAGATAGAATATTGGTTTTACATAAAGGCGAGTTAATTCGTGATACAACTCCTCATGCTATGCGCGCTGAAGAAGTAGAAAAATTCTTTACTTTACCTCTCCAATATCTTGAAGTATTAAAAGATAATGAAAATGTCTATAATTTGGAAGTAAAACATGATAGCTTCAACTTCCTTACAAAAAACCCAGAAGAAATTTGGACATTATTACAAGCAGCCGGTTGTACATTAAAAGATTTAGAGATTCAAAACAGAACTCTACTAGATAGCGTTTTTGCTACAACGAAAGAAAACTAAGGGGTAAAAAAACATGAAAAATCTTACTACATTATTAAAAATGGAATTTATATTTACAAAAAGAGCACTTTCGAATTTTGCTATGGGATTAGGTTTCCCTGTTATCTTCTTTGTTCTATTCTCTGGAATGCAACAATTTGATAATGCTGAAATACAAACACGTGTTATAAAAGATATGTTAATTTCTATGACTGCATTTAGTAGCATTAGCTTTGCATTATTTTCACTACCATTGTCAATTCGTGAAGATGAAACAAATAACTATCTACATCTAATAAATAATTCACCGATAAAATTATCTGAGTACTATATTGCACGTTTTATTCGTATTATTTTTACTTTTATTATAGCTGTAGTTGTAGTATTCGTTGTTGGTCATTTCTTACGAGATGTTAATATGAGTGCTCGTGAATGGATTATGGCTGGTGTTTTAATGGTTGTTGGTTGTATAACATTTTTAGGAATTGGGGTATTACTAAGTCTGATTAAATCAGTTGAAAAATTAAGCCTTTTTGCTAATATCTTATATCTAGGTCTGGCTATGCTTGGAGGATTATGGTGGCCTACTTATCTTTTCCCTGAATGGTTACAAAATATTTCTAAAGTAACTCCAACATATCATTTATTAGAATTTGTTAATAAATATCTAAAAGAACAAGTATTTTCTTTCACTTCACTTAGCGTACTACTAGCATATGGAATTGGCTTTACAATCCTTACCCTAATTATCAAACGTAAAATAGAAATTAAATAAATTAAAGGTGTGTGATTATCTTATTCACACACTTTTATGTTTATGATATTATTATAGTAGAATTTATTAAATTAAAAGGAGTTAAGCATGAAAAAAATATTAGCCATAATATTAAAAGAAAACTCACAGTTTTATATATCCCTAGTTTTTTTCATTTTCCCCTTCATATATACTATAACCGGAGCCTATCCGTTATATATTTTATATTTAACAATTATTGCAATAATAGACTACATTGCAATTTTATACACAAAGAATAAATATATAATTTTTACTCAGTGGAGTTATCTAGTATATTATGTAATTTACATGACAATTATCATTCATCCTATGAATATGCTATATACTTTTTACTTAAGTAGTTTATTAGTCTGGCGTTTCCATGATAACTATACTACATACAGAACTATTAGTTTTTTAGTAACTATAAATTATCTAATGATTTATATGTCACTGACCTCTTACAATATAGCAGATAAGGTAATTATGTTTTTCTTCTATTTCCTTTGTCTAGCCTCATATTTTTTTCAAAAACATAATTATGAAAAAAGTATATTAACAGAAGAACGTAACAAACGTAATGAACATATTAATATCTTGCTTGCTGAAAATGAACGCAATAGAATTGGTCAAGATCTCCACGATAGTATCGGTCATACCTTTGTTATGCTGAAATTAAAGGCGGAACTAGCAGAAAAATATTTAGAAAAAAATAATATTGAAGCTGCAAAACAAGAGCTTAGTGAAATCAGTAAAATCAGTAAAGAATCTATGAATAATACTCGTGCAATAATTAATAAATTAAAACAGCGTAGCGTTGATGAAGAACTGCATATAATACAAGATATTATGGATATGAGTAATATACAAATAGATGTCAAAAATAATATCTTTAATAAACCTACTGAAGTGCAAGAATGGACTCTTACTATGGTACTAAAAGAATTGGCTAATAATGTTATTAAACATAGTAGTGCAACAAATTGTGATATAATTATTAGTGAAGATAAAGAAAATTATTCTTTGCTTTTCTCTGATAATGGTTGTGGTTTTGAAAAAATAAATGGTGAAGAATTAAAATCAATAAAAGAGCGTTTAAAAGCTGTAGATGGTAAAGTAGAGATTGTCTCAACTAAAAAACCTACTACTATTAAAACTATAATAACAAAAAATACATAAGGAGAAGTATTTATGAAATTACTTATCGCTGAAGACCAAAGTATGCTAAGAGATGCAATGGCTAAGCTCCTTTTGATGGAAGAAAAAGTTGATGAAGTCTTCCAAGCTGAAAACGGTAAAGTTGCAATGGATTTAATATTAAAACATAATATCGATGTCGCTATCTTGGATATAGAAATGCCAGAAGCCACTGGTTTAGATACATTAGAATTTATAAGAGAAAAAAATATTGATACAAAAGTTGTTATAGTTACCACATTTAAAAGGGTCGGTTATTTTGAACGTGCAATTAAAAGTAATGTTGACGCCTATGTATTAAAGGATCGTTCGATAGAAGAACTTATGACCACAATAGAAAATGTTTTAGCTGGGCATAAAGAATATTCACCAGAACTTATGGAGAATATCTTTATGAATCATAATCCTTTATCTAAACAAGAAACTTTGTTACTAAAAAAAGTTAAACATGGGTTGTCTAATAAAGAGATAGCAGCAGAATTATTTTTATCAGAAGGTACAACAAGAAATTATATCTCTAATATTCTAACTAAACTGGATTGTAAAAATAGAACTGAAGCTGTTAAAAAAGCAACTGAGAAAGGATGGATTTAATATGAATAAAAGGGAAACATCACTGATTCTTTCTAGAACTTCTCTAATTGTATCACTAGCTTATATGGCACTTTTATCATATTTTTTTATATTTTCGCTAAATAATACAGATGATCATTCTGGTTTAGGTATGTTACTTGCCTTTATGCTACCACATCTTTTTGCTTTTTTATTAGCAGTTGTTTTAAATATTATTTGTTCATTTAAAAACGCTAATTCTAGAATATTAATGATAGTAACCTTTATATTTTATATTATATCTGGGGTCCTTGGGGGAATTTTTCTCCCATTTGTTTATGCTACTGTAGTTATACAAGTAATATTACTTATACTTGCCGTTATACAATATAAAAAATCTAACCTAAAATAACCTAGGTTAGATTTTTTATTTATTGTTTACCAAATTATAACTTAGCTCAATTAATTCTTTTATATATTCTATATCTATATTATTATCTAGGACGACGCTTATCCAATGGTTTTTATTCATATGATATGCCGGAAAAAAATTTCTATTATCTGTAATAGCAGAAATTTTACTAGATATATGTTTTAAATTAATTATTTTAACCTTCGAATCTACAAGACTATCTTTTTGCAGTTTACTATATTCTACATCTAAAAACAGAGCATACCACTTACCTTTTGGGGTAACTAATGCTTTTATATCTGGATTCGTTTTAAATGGTTTTACTATAGTACTATTATATTGATCTTTTACATAATGCAATACATCTTCATATATGACACTTTCTAAACAAAGAATTTTTTCCAATACATCTTTTACTTCTTCTCTAATTGCTGTTACTATTTCTCCACTAGCACTATCAACACTAAATAATGAATATACTTCATTAAAATCTAAATCATAAACCTCTATTTCAAAATCTGTACTGACTAATCTTATTTCCATTCTAAAAGCATCTTTTAAAATATTTCTTTTGAAGACTAGTATATTATCTTCAAATTGGAAACCAAAGTTTATAAGTATGTCGTCAGATAACCTATATTTTTCTATATTTATTCTTTTCATAATACTTTTCTTGCTTCATCTAGAATTTTCATAACTGCGAGACTATGATTTTTTTGCCTTATATAAAAATCAAAATCTTTATTATCAATAACATCAATAAATTTTTTGAATTCTGCGAACATTCTGTGTAACTGAATATTCTCATTTCCTTCAATTAAAGCATCTTTTGTAAAAATTCTATAATTTGATACTTCACTAGAAGGTCCATCAACTTTAATTATTCCTTCATCACCTTGAATATTAACATAGCTATTATTAAATGTATCTTTAGCCGCAATACATACAGCCTTAAAATTCTCATACTCTAATATTAATACTCCAGAAGTATCCACATCTCGAACTATATTAGGATAATATGCTAAACTTTGAGGCCCACCAAAAATACCAACTACGAAATGTATATTATAAATGTTTAAGTCTCCTAAAACACCGCCGCCCTGTTTCTTATCGAAAACAGGTGCTATTATACCTTCCTTGAAAGCAGCATAGCGTGAAGATAATTGTGAATAATTACACTCAATTAGACGAATATTTCCTATTTTAGAAATATTACTTTTTATTTCTTTATAATTTTCTTGATACTGATTCGTTATCGCTTCTATTAAAATTAAATTTTTACTATCAGCTAAACTAAACAATTCCTCAGCTTCTTCATAATTTAAAGTAAATGGTTTTTCACAAATAACATTTTTTCCTGCTTCTAAACTTTTCTTGGCTACGCTGTAGTGGAGATTATTTGGGACTGCAACATAAATTGTATCAATAGCAGTATTCGCTAAACATTCTTCAATATTAGTATAAATATTCTTTATTCCATATTCATCGCTTAAGCTCTTCAAATTTTCTAGATTTCTAGCTACTATTGCTTCTAAATTTATTTCTGGTAATTCGTGAGCAAAAGATAAAAAATCTTTTACTATCATTCCTGCTCCAATAATTCCTAAATTCATTATATTCTCCTATAATATATAAATATCGATAAACTAATTATAACTTTTCCCCATATCGTAAGCAACTAAAAACGACCTACCACAATGTGTAGATCGTCTATATTTTAAGCTTTTTTCTTAGATTTTATAATTCCAACTAATAACGGGATTAAACTTATTAAAATAATAGCAATTACTACTAATGAGAAATTTTTCTTAACAAACTCGATATTACCAAATAGATATCCTACTGTAATAAATAAAGTACACCAGCATAAACCTCCGAAGAAATCAATAATTCTAAATTTATTATAATTCATTTTCCCAGCCCCTACGATAAATGGAACAATTGTACGAATAATCGGGAAAAATCTCGCTAAAAATATTGATTTTCCTCCGTGTCTAGCGACAAAATTCTCAGCATCCTGAATATTTTCATCAGACACAAACTTTTTAAACCAAGATTTACCTTTCAAATACTCCGAAAAGTTTCTTCCAATAAAATAGTTACAATTATCTCCAATTACTGCGGCGCTTATACATAATAGTAATAACAAGAAAATATTATTTCCTGTTGCAGCCCATAGCGCCCCACTAGCAAATAGAAGCGAGTCTCCTGGTAAAAATGGCATAAACACTAAACCAGTTTCTATAAATATTATTAAAAATATTATCCCATACATCCACCATGGACCATGTTGAATCATAAGTTCACCCAGATGTTTATCTATATGCAATACAAAATCAATTAAAAATTTAATCGTATCCAAAATTTTCCTCCTGAATTAAATATACACTAGATTATAGCACAGCAAATTATTCCTGTCTAATAATTATCCATATTTAAACTATAATAATTTTATATATTAAATACATTTATTATTCTCGTATAAATTTTTTCATTTCTGCTATGTATTCTTCATTACTATTATATTTTCGTAAATGATTTAAGACACCTATTGTAGGTTCACTAACATCCTCTAACTTGCGACGGCTTTGCCAAAGAATTTTTACTTCATCTTCTGTTAACAATAACTCTTCTTTACGTGTTGAGCTCTTAAGGAAATCAATAGCCGGATAAATTCTTCTAGAAGCTAATTCTGGGGATAGTACTATTTCCATATTTCCAGTACCTTTAAACTCCTCAAAAATTAAATCATCCATACGAGATCCAGTATTTATTAGCGCTGTGGCTATTATTGTTAGGCTTCCTCCACCTTCTACATTACGTGCTGCTCCAAAAAATGCTTTTGGTTTATGAAGACTTGATGGATCTACACCTCCACTCAAAACTTTACCACTACTTGGCTCTACTATATTATAAGCACGAGCAAGACGAGTAATGCTATCCATAAGAATAATAACGTCTTGTCCTAACTCTACACGACGTTTAGCGTGCTCAATAACCAGCTCTGCCATTTTTATATGGTTTTCACTAGTTTCGTCAAAGGTTGAACTTACAACATCAGCACCTTTTACAGAACGCTCCATATCAGTAACTTCTTCTGGTCTTTCATCAATAAGTAAAATTATTAGTTTTTTATCTGGATAATTTTTTCTAATTGCGTTTGCTATATCTTTCAATAGTGTTGTTTTCCCAACCTTAGGCGGCGCAACTATTAATCCACGTTGTCCAAATCCTATAGGAGCTACTAAGTCAACAAAACGCGTTGATAACTTTTCCTTTGTAGTTTCCAAAACTATTTTTTGATTTGGATATATTGGTGTCAAAGCCTGAAAATGAGAACGACCTTTTGCTACTTCTGCATCCACACCATTAACCAAATCAACTTGAAGAAGTCCAGCATAGCGTTCTCCATCACGAGGTTTTCTTACTTTACCCGTAATTTCATCACCTTTTTTTAGTTCAAAACGACGGATTTGTGATGCTGAAATATAAATATCCGTTTCACCCTTTTTATAGTCAACTGTTCTCAAAAAGCCAAAGCCATTTTCGGTATGAATGTCATCTAATATCCCAGATGCATAGTAATGTTCTTCACTTTCTGATTGTTTTTCTAAAATTGCTAAAACTAACTCTTTTTTATTAAGGGTATAATAACGAGGTACTCCTAACTCTTTTGCCAGTGCTGTTAATTCCTTTGTATTATTCCCCTTATACATTTCATCGAATTTTTGATTACTCATTATTTATCCTTTCTTTTATACTTACACATTATATGAGGGGTAACACTGTTAATGTTTACCCCTAAATACATTTTATTATCTTCTAGTTAGTACAACTACCGCCGATAAAATAGCCATTGCACCTAATAAATCTAACGCTCCAAATGTTGTTCCTAGTAGTAAAAATGAAAACACAATTGCTGCTATCGGTTCGAAGCATCCGATAATACTCCCCATTACCGCTCCTATTAGTCTTACCCCTTCAAGATACAAACTAAACGAAGCTATAGTTCCTATTAAAATAACTCCACTCATACATAAAAAATCTAAAAAGCTAAAGTTTTCTGGAATATAGAAACATCCTGTCCCCACATATACGACTACCCCTGCTATTAAGAGTCCCCATGCCATAATGGGCATCACTCCATATTTAGTAGTTAAGCGTATTGAAGAAATATTATAACTTGCTAAACCTACAGCAGAAAATATTCCCCAAAATAATCCAAGTGTTGAAATATTTAATTTACTAAAATCTAGATGTGTTGCCATTAAAACAGCCCCAAAAAGTGAAGCAAGTATTGCGACAACCTCGCGTGGCATAGGTAATCTTTTATTAACAAAACAATAGTAGACCATTATCATCACTGGACCAGTAAATTGAATTACTGTTGCCATTCCTGCATTAGTATATTTTATTGCTAAAAAATATGTTCCTTGACATATTAATAAACCCAGAAAGGAAAAATTCATAAGGCTTAAAATATCTTTTTTATCACTAAAAACCTTCAACAGCGAATCTTTATTTTTAAAAAGTAAAATTAGCACTAATATCAGTCCAGAATAAAATAATCTTGTCGAAATAACCCACTTAGAGTCCAACTTAGAAATATTTAATAAATACTCCCCTAATACGCCAGAAAGCCCCCAACAAGTGGCTCCTAATATCGTTAATAGCGCACCCTTTTGCATTGTACTCAACTTCATACTTCCTCCTAGTGATCAAACAACTCTAAATTAGATTTTACTGTCTGATTGGATTTTTCTACAACTTTATCGTATGTGTCATCCTTCGATAACAAAATACTTGTAAATAATGTAATCATATTTTTCTGTGCAACCATCATACTTCCACAAGTATAAAATTTCGCATCCATATTGTTAGTAATATACCCAAATGGAGAATACCAGAATCCGTAGCCTATTCTATTATTCTTTTCAAAAAACTCTCTTGCAACATCCTCTGGATATCCTTTGATAAGTGGAATAGGATACAATAGACTTAACGCTTTAATTGCTTTTTGATTGTCTTCAATCTTAGCTTTTAAAACAGAATAGACATCTAATCTTTTACCCATAAGAACTTTGTCAGCAACAACATCAAAATGAGTCTCAAAATTCTCTGTAAAACTGTCTCTATAATCTCTTATTATCTCTTCTTCATCAAACAAAATTGAGAAATTATTATTAAATAAATTCTCTTGTTTAAAATATAACTGTGCTTTTAGTTCCATATTTGTATAATCTAATGAAACAAGTGGGTTTGTAGTTATAAATAAACTTTTTTTCGATTCAAATGCGATAAAATATCTATTTTTTCCTAATAAATATTTTGTGATTGCCCCTAGTGATGTATTATTTTCCAATAAAATTAAGTTTTTTCGTGACAATACTATTCTTTTTAACTCTTCTTTTTCTATCTGAAGAAGAGCGGCTCTTATGTTTTCTTGCCAAGTTTCAGGATATATATCTCTTACAACAGATATATGTGGTTCATTTGGTTGTTCTTTATACTCATCTAGTTTTTCTAAAAATTCTACTCGTTCATGCCATAATTTTGTAAAATCTTTTTCTTCTCTCATATTAAAGAACAACGTAATATAAACATACTCTTCTTTAAATACCGCTAATATCCCAGGTACAACAAACGTGGTATCACTAAAATCTATCCATTCCTGACTGTTTCTATTGTTTCCATCAGAAATTCCACCATATATTCCAAAATATTCCTCATCATGTTCGTCAATTTCTAAAATACTTGTCTGGGCCTTTAATTCCTCAAACCCAGACAGAATACTATTATTATCAAAACTTGTTAAGAAATCATTAGAATCTAAAAACCATGTTGTTTCATACCCTATACCAATTATAGCTGTTTTCGTATCCGGTGTTCTTATAATGAACCTTTCTCCTCTTTTACAAGAAAACAGACCAATAAATTGTGATTCGCTAAATGTCTTTTCTATTTTGAATTTTACTACTAACTTGTCATCAAGAACTACATCACTAAAATTATAATTTATAATCCTCTGATAATCATTCATAACTACTACCTATCCTCTGCTTTTTCCTCGTTTTTCGCAGCCTCTTCTTGTTCTTTTTCTGCACGAAGTTTTGCTTCCTGCTGTCTTTGTCTATGTTTTATTAAACGATTAACTTCCTCTTCTGATTTATAACTTGCTTCTTTATCTGTAAAAATAATTAGATTTTTGTGCTCATTTAGTATAGATAAAATTGTTTTATTTTCTGTATCTTCATTTTCAAAAAGTTCAGCTATATACTTTCTTTTATCTGCACCTAAAACTACAACAAATAAATGTCTAGCCGCCATAAGATTTTCATATCCTATACTAACTAACTTATTGCCTTTAATTTCCATACCAGAAGCACGTAGTTGGTCTCTTTCTTCATCAGAAAATTCTACCAAGTGAATATCTTTATTGTCTTCTGTTGCATATCGATAATCTAGTATCCCACCATCTGCACCTAGAAAAACAATTGCAACATCTATAGGATTTTCTTCTAATACTTCTTTATATTTCTCCAAATCTTCTGTACTATTTTCACTATCTAGACACTCTGAATAATATACATTTTTCATATCTACATCTAGTTTTTTCAGTAATTCAAGTCGCGCAAAACGATATAAACCAAAGCTTTCTTCTATGTCTATGTCTGCAAATTCCCTTTGTCCTAACATAATAACATGTTTATAACTATATTTACCCATTTTATTATCATCAATCATTCTATTAGTAAACTGGGTATTGATTATATGCTCTGGTAAACTTATTACCGCTCCATCCTCTAAATTCTTTTCAAATTCATCATACATTCTATTTAGAACCGCTGTTTCACTATTACATACTATATATTTCACCATTTCACCTCCGATTAAATCCTCTTCATTTTAACAACTATTATATCATATTTAGTAAAGAGTAACAATGTTAGCATATTCATTTACCCACAAAATTAATATCCCACTATTAAATTTCCTTGTACTTAATATAAATAGGCACTTATTGTTTAACATATAACTCTTTATTCTACCTCTATTAGTTTTGACAATGTATAAGAATAAATATAAGTTTTAACATTTTTTAAATTATAATAATCCTCAACTGCGTCTTTATATATTTTCAACTGTTCTTTATGTCGTTCTATTAAGATTTTCTCAGCATCTTTTCCTACAACATTATCAGTTTTATAGTCTACAATAAAGGCATTATTTTCATCTTCTCTAACTAATAAATCCACTATCCCTTGTAGGATAACTTCAGATTCACTCATACTATCGTTATACAACTCACTTGCTTTTTGCATAGTCGTAAATGTTACTTCTGCTTGACAATTTTGAGCAACTCTTATTTTATCCATAAAGTCATTAGTTATAAAGTTAGAAATTCTCTCATTATCAATATCGTTATCTATAAGATTATAATCATCTTCTGTCAAGATTCTTTTTTCCTTAATGTCGGTTAATAGATTTCCTGTTTTTATTAGACTGTCTAAATAACTATTAACATCTTCAATTTTGATATTATTACGAATATCATTAATAATTCTTTCAAAAAGCTTATGAATTACATTTCCCTTTAAAATAGCTTTTTTTGCTGATGTCTTATTTAAAGTAGATAATTTTAGATAATTTTTTTCTTTTGTTTTAGAATCATGGCTTTCATAATTATTATTTATTTTTTTCAATGAACTATAAGATGTCTTAGCTGGGAAAATCTTATTTTGAACTTCAATAGACTTTTCACTATTATCTAACTCTTGATGTTTTATTTTAAACTTCTTATAAAAATCACTCAAATCAAAATCTATATCAACATACTTTTGTTCATCTTTTTCTTCTGTGAGAGAATACTCTGTAATGTTAGCTTCTCTTTCATTTTCAAAAAGGAATTCTCCATAATTACTTAAAACATTATTTAATATTTTTTCAAAATTATCCTCTTCCAATAATACTTGATATATACTTTTATCCGCAGCTTTTTCATTTTGAAGTTCTATACCATTCGGACTAACTAAATAAAGTATCTTTTCTGCACGTGTTAAGGCTACATATAAATTACGAACTTCTTCTTCTCTTTCTCGCAATTTTATTAAAATACTATTAAGTTTATATAAACTCTCAAAATAATCCTTATCCTGAAGTAAAATATTGTACTTTTGAATAAAGTTATCAATATTAATGCTAAAGCCAAAACTCTCAGTAAATAATACTTCCCCACTGTAACCTTTTTTATTAAAAGAAGTATCAAGATCAGCAACAAAAACTTCTTTATATTCTAACCCTTTAGAAATATGAATCGTAGATAATGTTACACTATTATTTGGTGTTCTTTTCTTTGTTTCAAAAACTTCATCATCTTTTATATTTTTCAAATATTGTACAAAACCACTTAACTTATTGTCTGTATTTTCATACTCTTGCACAAGATCTATAAAATTCTCATAATAATCTACTTCATCATCATTAATATCAATTGTTACTAAATAGTTTACAAAATCAATATCTGATACAATTCTTTCTAAAATATCCGATAACGAATTGTTTAAACTAAAATCCAGCCACTTATTCAACAAATTTACCGTATTTTTGCTTTTAACAGAATTGCTTAGTGCTAGTTTTTCAAATAATGTTTTACCATTATTTAACGATAGATTTAATAATTCGTCGTTACTGTAATCAAAAATCTCACTATGCAACAAAGCAATTAGACTTGCATCACGCGTTGTATTATCTAAAAATCTAAACAAATTATACAATATATTAAAACAATTTGATGTCGTAAACCCTACTTTTTCTTTAAAAAATAATGGTATATTATATTTAGAAAAAATTTGTTTATATGTCGTCATTTTTGTACTATTACGAACTAAGATGGCATAGTCACTATAGTTTTTCCCGTTTTTTACTCCATTTAATATCTCATAAGCTATATTTTCTATTGATTGCACTCTATACTCTTTTTTATCAACTAACTTTTCTTTTGTAAAATAATTTATTTTACCATTTATCAGTTGTGTTGGTATTACATTTACTTGCTTTTCTTTAACACTTGGATAATAAAGTGCACTTTGTTCATCATAACTTACTCCAGCATTTTTGCCTCCCATTAGACGATTAAATACATAGTTGCTACTTTTTAAAATATTTTCATCGCTTCGGAAATTTTCTTTTAACACTACACAAACACCTTCCGTTTCATCAGAAATAGCGTAGTCTATATTAGCATCATAATTTTTTATATCCAGTTGTTTATAACTATTATATTTTTCTTCAAAAAGGTCTGGATTAGACCCCCTAAAACCATAGATAGCTTGCTTCACATCCCCTACTCTAAAGAATTTGATGTTTTCTCCTTTTATTAAGTTAAGGATATATTCTTGAAGATTATTATTATCTTGATATTCGTCAACATAAATTTCTAAAAAATGATTTCGATAATACTCTGCCGCTTCGCTAAGCACTATTTCCCCATTTTCTATTTTAGTTAATGCCTTTATTGCAAGATGGTTCAAATCTGAAAAATCTAAAAAGTTAAGTTCTCTTTTTCTTTTTAAAAACTCATTATGTAATTCTAATAGAGTTGTTTGATAGGCTGTTGAAAAAGTATCTAATTTTTTAGCTGTTTGGAACATACTGTAGTAATTATTTAAATCATTAAATATATTATCTAATAATGTTGCGTCATACACATTATCATTTTTGTTTAATTCATTATCCAAAGAATTAATAATATTGTCTAAACATTGCTCTTGCTCAAGTATACTTGTAGAAATATTTACATCATTCTCTACAAAGTATTTTCTAATTTTTTCTTTTTTATTATCGTCAAGTAGACTTTTGCTAAGATATCTTTCTACAATGTTTCTATTATCTTTTTTAACAAGAAAATTTTTTACATGAATTGCAAACTTTCTTGCAGTATTTAAAGATTCTTTTGTAGTTAGTTCTACTAATTCACTAAAGTTATCAATTACAATTTCGTTATTAAGTAGAAAATCATGCAACAAAATATTGTTATTTTTCAAGAAAGTATCTTTCAAATATTGTTCAAAATTTGGTATAGTTAGCAATTTATAATATGCATCGATTAGTGAATCTATAATACTTTTCTTATCACCAAAAATGGTAAATAACTCATCAGTAATAATCTTATTTTCTCGTGCAAAGCGTTCTAAAACTTCATTAGCTGAATTAATAAGCATATTTTTGCTATTAGGCAAAATGTTAAAATTAGGAGATAAATATTTCTTCGATCCTGCAATTTCTTCTTCTACTAAATAATAAAACTTTCTTAAAATATTTAAACAAAAACTATCAATAGTACTAACGTACGCATCATTCATGAGCATACTTTGTTTTCGAAGAAATAACCTATCTTCTTCCAAACCAGAAGCTAATAAACGCTCAGTAATTTTGTTTTCAACGCGCACAAGCATATTTTTAGCTGCTGCCGTTGTAAATGTAAGCACTAATAGTTTGTCAATATCCCATCTATCTAAAGCTACTTTGCGAGCTATTCTTTCTGATAAAACCTCTGTTTTACCACTTCCTGCCGCTGCCGCAACTAACACATCTGCTCCTGTTAACGCTATAGCTTGCCACTGTGCAAGTGTTGGAGGATATTTTTTCTTTTTTGTGAAATCATCCATTTTCTCAATCTTAATCATAAGTTATAGTCCTCTTAATTAAATTACTCACCTTTTATTTTAACATAATTTAAGCTATATGTTATAATATTTTTATCAGTTTATTAGACTATATAGTAAAGGTGAGAAAATGAATTATAAACTTCTTGCACTTGTTCCTATAGTGGCTGCAGGTGCTTTAATAAAAAATAATAAACAATTAAAAGTAACAAACTATAATCTAGAATTTAAAAATTTACCAGAAGAATTTCATAATTTCAAAATAGCTCAAGTTAGTGATATCCATTGTGACAAAGTTGGTATAAGTGACTTATTCTTTTTGGAAAAACTATATAAATTTTCTCCGGATATTATCGTTATTACTGGTGATATTTTAGACAGCTATAGAAATGATATGGATATTGTTTATAATATCCTAAGCCAATTATCGGCTGTTGCTCCATGTTATTTTGTTACAGGTAATCACGAACTACGCCTACCAAAAGAATTTGAAGAACTAAAAAATATATTTGAAAGACTAAATATCTCTTATCTTCATAACGAAGTTAGAAGTATCTATAAAACTAATGATAAAATAAATCTTATTGGAATTGAAGATTATAATTATTTTAAAGCAAAAGATGAACTTAATCATCGTGAAAATTTCCAAAATATTCTTAGTAAATTATCTGATAAAAATAAATTCAACATTTTACTATCACATAGACCGGAAAAATTTGACTTCTATGTTAAAGAAAAATATAACTTAGTCTTTTCTGGGCATGCACATGGTGGCCAATGGCAAGTTCCTTTTGTTGGTGGAATTTTTTCTCCAAGTCAAGGCTTCTTTCCTAAATACATACATGGTGTGTATGAAAAAGAAAACACAAAACTTGTCGTTTCTCAAGGCCTTGGAAATAGTTCTTTTCCAATTAGAATAAACAATCAAATAGAGTTAGTTTTAGTTACATTAAAAAAAGAAGCGATCTAATATAATCACTTCTTTTTTTAATTACGTTCTAATTACTTAGAAAAATATAACTTTTCAAATTTTTCGATTTTCACTTCAAAATCATTTAGTGCAAGCTCAATTGCCTCTGGTTTAGACATATCTACTCCTGCATTTCTTAAAACATTAATCGGATAGTCTGAGTTTCCTTTTGATAAAAACTCATCAGTATAGATTTTTGCGTTTTTGCTATCCGCTAAAATCAAACGTGATAATGCTTGTGCTGCTGAATATCCTGTTGCATATTGGTATACATAGTAATTATAGTAGAAATGAGGAACTCTTGCCCATTCATACTTAATTTCTTCATCATATTCAAAAGCATCACCATAATATTTTTTTACTAAATTAAAGTATTCTGCATTTAAAAATTCTGCGGTAATTGCTCCACCGTTTTGGACATGCTGATTCATTAAGTGCTCAAACTCAGCAAATTGTGTTTGTCGATAAACGGTTCCGACAAAACCATGTAGTGCCTCATTAAGAACTCTTAACATTCCCTCTTTATTACCTTCTTTTTCAAATTTGTTATAAAGATACTCTGTTAATAATGCTTCATTACATGTAGATGCAACTTCTGCAACAAAGATAGAATAACTTCCATAAACTGCAGGTTGATTTTTGCGTGTATAATAAGAATGCATTGAGTGTCCAAGTTCGTGAATTAACGTATAAACATCATTTAATGTACCATCAAAATTCAATAAAATAAATGGCTTAGTTGTATATGCACCTGTTGAGTATGCACCAGAACGTTTTCCTTTATTTGGATAAATATCAATCCAACGTTCTGTAAATGCTTTTCTCATACTATTGACATAATCTTCACCCATAGGTTTAACAGCATCTAAAACTATGTCTCGAGCTTCTTCAAATGTAAACTTAATCGGTTCCCCTTCAACAACAGATACAGCTCTATCATAAAGTCTTAACTCATCAAGACCTTTTATTTTTTTATGAAGTTTATAATATTTATGAAGAACTGGTATTTTTTTATTAACTGTTTCTACTAGATTATCATATACTTCCTCAGGGATTAAATTTGATGATAAAGCATGATTTCTTGTTGAGGGATACTTATGAGTGTCAGCATAGAATTTTTTAGCTTTTAGATTTCCTGCTAATGTAGACGCTAATGTATTGATATGTCTTTCAAAATAGCTATATAAAGAGAAAAATGTATTTTTTCTAAGCACCCTATCTGGATTTTCCATATATGTTCCATATGTTCCGTGTGTTAATGTATGTTTATTTCCATCTTTATCCTCTACATCTTCAAACACTACATCTGTATTATTTAACGCTCCAAAAGTTTCATCACTAGCATGTAATGCTTCACCTGCCATTGCAATTATTCTTTCTTGTTCTGGATCTAATGTATGCGGACGTTTTTTATTGATTTTTTCTAGGAAAAAACTATATTCTCTAAGTTCTTCTAATTCTTTTAAATAACCGTTAATTAGGCTTTCATCAACAGCTAATAATTCTGGTGTAAAAAATGACCATTCTGCAACATAATTAGAATATAATCCATAAGTTTTAGAATATAATTCTTTAAACTCAGCGTCCGTACTATCTTGATCATTTTTACAATGAGCATAGATAAATAACTGTTCTAATTTTTGTTCCCATTTTTCTGATGTTTTTAACACATCTAGTAATGCTCTAGCACCTTCTTTAACTTTTCCTTGATAACTTTTAATTTCTGGAAGGAACTCTTCTACTTCTTTAAATTCTCTCCAAAAATCTTCTTTAGTTGCATATATAGATTCTAAATCCCAAGTATTTTCTACTTTTTGATCTTTTCTTAGTAATTCTGCCATATTAATCTCCTTTTTCCTATAACTTTAAAATTTTAAAAATGTGTTTCACTTCTTTTCTATTATAATATAGCTTAATTATGCTAAACATAAAATTTTAAGATATTTGCTGGCTCTTTATATTAAATAAAATACTTTATTTTCTTATAACCAAATGGTCATAATTTTCATGCCCAATAAATATTTCACATTCTTTTTTAAAACCATAACTTTCATAGAGTCTTCTCGCTCCATGATTACTCTGAGCAACATTTAAACTTTTTAAAGGATGCTTTTCTATCGTAAATTTAGACAATAATTTATTACCTATTCCTTGTCCTCGATTTTCTTCAAAAACGTAAAGTGTATCCAGGTAATACTCCCCAGGCAACATTTCATCGTAATCAAAGATTACAGTATCATTTTTAAGTTCAAACATGGTAACTACTTTATCAAACCAAAAACTACGCATTTCCTCTAATTTTTCATAATTATATCCAAAAGAAAAACCTAAAATTTCTCCGTCTTCTTCATATACCGTACAGTATTTATAACTAAATCTATCTTCTGTTGATTCGAAAATATATGTTAAAATTTCATAAAATTTCTCTTGTGATACTTCTTTTAATATATCAAGCTCTAGCGATTCAACAAACTCCCCTAATCCATCTAAAACTCTTTTATCATCCCTTGTTGCTTTTCTTAACATTACTACCTCCATAAATAGAAAAAGATATGTTTAAGAACATATCTTTTATTATTCATTAAACATACCTTTATCTTATACTTTTATATTACTAATTTCAAGTGATGTACCATGTATAATACGTTTTTTATACGAAATGCTAGCTGGTGAATTATCATCCCAAACACTCTCAAACCATTCTAAAAATTTCTCAATAGAAAAGTCTATTTTCACCAACTCTACATAAATATTATCTATTTTTTTTGAAACAATCGCATCTTCTGATGGTGTTTTGGCAATCCTTGTTATTAATCCATAAGTAGAATCTTTTACATTGGCCATACCTGCCGCTCCGTTATTCACAACAATATGTTTATCATTATTGTATAATGCTGGCAAGCAAGTATGCGTTGTTGCGAGTATATCTACTTTATTATCAGCTAACCAAGTATTCAATTCATCTTGGCGCTCTTTTTTCTGCAAAGAACTATGTGAACACTGCCAGCCCGACATACTTTTCTCATCACCATGGGTAATGGCAATTTTTTTGTTTAAAAACTCAACAGACAGCGTCTTATCACGAAGTTGTATTTCTTCCAAGATATCATCATTTCCTAGGTTATCTTTCATCATTTGGTGAATAGCATTAGACCTTTCAACAATTCCCTCACTTACATCTTCGGGATAATTGCATCCACAGCCGAGATTATCTTTTGAATTTATTAATTCATATTCAACATTTCCTAATAGCTTAATCCCTTTAATAGAATTATTTTCTACAGTCAAAAAATCATCTTTATTTATATCAAACCAATGCATATCTCCATTAAAAATGATTTGAGCATTTTCTTTTTTAGCTTTTTTATTAATTAGCTCTAGTGCGAAATTATTACCATATAAACCACCTACTATATAAAGTACATCTTTGTCTATTTTTAAAGTTTTACTTGCCCAATCCTTGTTTAACATATAATCAAGGGAGCAGTTTCTTCCTTTAGTCATAACTATTTCCTTTTAGCAAATAATCCTGGTATGACATATCCTAGAGTGCATAAAATTAATCCATAGAAGTTTACCCCTAGAAGTAAGGCACTCTTACCACTACCTATTGTCCAAGATGCTGGTATCATCTTAACTGTTAATAATACTCCAAGAATAATTCCAATCCAAAAACTTAGATGGAATCCTATTTTTGTTGGTTTAACAAAACCATGAAGTAGAAATATAGGCGCTAATCCTATAACCATTGTACCACTAATAGTAGTTGCTTTAAGAATATCTGTACCCATAATCATTGGAAGATTACCTATAAACGCAAAAGCTATCATAAAGATAATTGCTACTAGTTTTGGATTTTTTAATGGACTTCCTGCCATTTCTGGTAAATCTTTACCTGTTAATTTCCCAAGACTTGCAAATGTAGAGTCAAGAGTAGACCCTGCCGCAGAAATCATGACAACAATCATCGCAAAATATCCAGCAACTCCTAATGTTTTACCTAAAGCAGCTGGAACGTTACTACTAACTTCCATACCGATAAGTTTTGCATGAATACCTATAAAACTGAATATTAAGATAGAAATAAATCCTAAGATTCCTGATACGATGAAAGCACGTAGCATTGTTTTTTCTTCTGCTATAAATCCTCTATCTGTAAGTACCGGATCATGGAATGGATAACTAAACAATTGAAGAATTGTTACAAGTAACATATCAACCCCTGCTTGCATTGTCCAAGAACCAGACGTAACAAATTCACTAATATTATGTTGTGGTAAAATTAAAGTTATTACCCACCCAACAAAAAATACAAAAATAATCGCTTGAATTACATCTGTAACAATCGAGCTACGAAGTCCACCTAATACTGTATACCCTAATGTAATTACTGTAAATAGAATAGCCGAAATAATAAACTCACGACTTCCTGATTTTCCATAGTATCCACCAACAACAGAAGTATTACTCCAAACTTCATTAAATAAACGAATAAGAATTGCTGCTGAAAATGCAACCGAAGCTGCTTTTCCGTAGTTAGAGTTTAAAAAACTAACTAATCCTGTGGCTTGATACTTTCTTCTTAAACGATAAATTGCAAAACCTGCTATTGGAATACATAGCCAATATGTAGCATATGCCAAACCGCCAACAAAACCATACTGAGCACCTAAGTTTGCAGCATTAGTAACTGATTTCGCAAAAATCCAACTTATGAAAATACTTAACATAAGCATCATTTCAGTTGGTCGTTCACCTTTATTACTATCTCCTCTAAAAAATCCTGCTTCTGTAACTTTCTTTGGGGATAATAGGAACATAATAAATCCATAAACTATTAAGAATCCCCAAAACAAATATCCTGTCATACCTGTCATTTTCTAATATATCTCCTTTAAATCTTCTCTATCTTACTCAACTTCTCCAACATTAGCATATCTTGCAAATGAAGGTTCATAGTTTCTTACTTTATAACCTAATTCTTCTAAAATCACTGCAACATAAGAAGCACGCACCCCTGTAGTGCAGTACGTAATTTGAAGTTTATTTTTATCAAGACCTTTGCTTACAAAATATTCTTCTAACGCTTCTCTTGATTTTATAAATCCATCTTCGTCTACTAATGAATTAAACGGAACAGAAATAGAACCTGGGATGTGTCCTGCTTTATTTTCACCATAGATAACTCGCCCGTTGTACTCTGCTTCTAATCTAGTATCAATAATTTGAACATTAGCACTATTTACTAAAGATAATAACTCATCAGTAAAAACCGCTTTTTTATTATCTTGAGCCTCTTCACGAACTATATTTGATACGTTTATTCTATCAGTTCCTGGATTATAGTTTTTATTAAATCCTAGTTGTTCTACTTTATCAAAACCACCATCAATAATTTTTATATTATCAAAACCTGCATAATTAAAAGTATAAACAACACGAGCCTCATCTCCAAAGCCTTGATTTGGCATGGTAAAACCATAAACAAGTACTTCTGTATTTTCTTTTATGCCTATAATATTAAAAATTTCTTGATAATTATCTTTTGATAGAAGCTTTCCAAGGTCTTCTCCTCCAAACTCACCTAACAGGCTTATATCCGTCCAATCGACTACAGTAGCTTTATCATACATTAAAGCACCTTCTTCTAGCATACTACCACGTGCATCAATCACGACAACATTATCATTACCACGAGTTTTTAATAAATAATCAGCATCAACTAATTTTTTAAAATCAAAATTTGTCATGGAAAATCCTCTTTTCTTTAATATATGAATTATTATATCATATCACATAGTGAAAAACATATTTTTTATTCTCAAATAACTTAAGTTCAATGTTTTTTTTTATTAAGTAGTTTTTTTATTTTTATATAGATAATTTGAGAATAGACAATATTTATTATAACTATCTATAAAAAATACGATGTATTCTTTTTGAACACATCGTATTTTACGAAATCATGCTTTAATTAAATTTATACTTTCTAAAATATAAATGAAATTAACTATAAGTATTATTTAAAGTTCTTTTTTCTTCTCAACAATACCACTCCACTTAAAATACCTAATGCTGCTATAGTCGTTACTAAGTTAGAACTTGTAATACCCGTATTTGGCAATTTATATTTTTGTTTAGATGAATCTTGTTGAGGTTTGTTTGGATCTTTTCCAGGTTTATTTGGCTCCACTGGTTTAGCAGAATAATTAACATCTTTAACGATATTTTCTTGAGTTACTGTTTCTGCTGCTACAATCGAAATATCTACTGTATATCCTTCAATTGCAGGTGATGTAACTTCTGCGTATTTTTCTTTATTTGCTACCCAAGTACCATTATCTGTAACTAATCCTGTTACTTTATCTGTAATTACTGTACGAGTCCATGTTGCTTCTTCCACATGGCTTGGCGGTGTTTTATCACCAGCTCCGTGATAATTAACTGTTAAGCTTACTTTCTTAGTTTCTTCTTTGCTTTCAGTTCCATGTTTTAAATGGATAGTAACAACTTGGTCTACTGAATCATCTGTATCAAACTTATTAGGTAATGCTTCTTGTGATACTAATTCATATCCTTTTGATTTATAAAATTCGACAACATTATTGTAATCTGCTGTTGCTGATGCTGGTAAATCAGTATCTGAATCACCTTCTACCAATTTTTCTTTATCACGTAATGTTTTTTGTTCTGTATCATCTATAACTGTGTAAAGAACTTTTTGTTTTGGATTTGCTGTATATGTAACCTTCTCATTGATATCATTACTATCAGCAGTTACATTAGCTACAGCATCAATTTTAACCTTATCTGGTGTGAATCCAGCGATATTTGGTGATACTACTTCAGCAAAATTATTTGTAGAAGGTGCCCAATTTCCATTAGCTACTATCTGACCAGTAACTAAATCTTTACTATTATTTCTTGTGAAATCAAGTTTCGCTACTTTAGTTGGGGCTGCTTCACTACCATCTGCATAAACATATTTAATAGTTTGCGTTACCGTTTTATTTTCAGCAACTGATACTTGTTTATGACGAAGACGAATCACAACATTTTGGTCAACATTATCGTTACTATCAAACTTAGCTGGAAGTACATCGCTACCAACTAACTCATATTTATCCATATAACCATCAATAATATCTTGATATTTACCTTGTGTATCATTAGGCAATTTGCTATTAGATGGTCCTGATACCAATGGTTTTTTATCTTCTAAAGTTTTTTGTTCAGTTTCATCAATTACAGTATAAGTAACTTTTTGAGTATTTGCTGTATAAACATAGTAAAATACTTGATTATCATTAGCAAAAGGTATTGATTTAGCTGTTGTCAACTGAGTTCCATTTACTGTAGTTATTGGATTAGTTGGAGCTGTCGTCAATAATTTATATCCTGGAATTGTTTTAACTGCAGCATTAAAATTAGGTGATGCTGGAGCTATTGGTGAACCTGCTGGATAACCATAAGCATAATCTTGAGTAACAAGCTCATTACCTTCAGTGTCTAAATGGTGAACTGTAATCTTTTGTTGTCCTGTAGATTTAGCATTTGATGGTGTCGTTTGTGCTTTCAAAGCATTATTCGAAATTTCAGTTCCAACACCTTGATCATTTACAGAATAAGAATAACTATGCGAATCTGTTGAAATACTATTATTAATAGACGAATCGGCAAAAACAATTCTTGTTGCTAAACCTGTTCCATGTATCGCAACAGTATCTTTTAGAATCTTATCAACTCTTTTATTTACTTCTTCTGTTCTGTCAATTTCTTGGACTTCATCTCCCTTAGTGGCATAGTCATCACTTGGCCAAAAATCGTGATAGGTAGTGGCTTCTGGACCTTTCATTTTTCCTAAATTTATTGCAAATATATAATCACCATCACCTTTTTTAATAATAACTGAGGTGTTTTTTCCAGTCTGGTGTAACGCCCTGAAAATATCTTCATTAGTCGCAGTTTCTGGAAGAGTTAAGGTCTTATGATTTGAATCACTTTCAATAGTCCTACCAGTTATAGTATCCCCTTTCACTAAATAACGACCATCTTCACTAATAGGCAAAGATGAAGTATATCTTTTGTTATTCTCAATTTTCACATCAATAATCTTTGAACCAGGATTTGCTTTTATATGATGAATACTAATAATATCACCATCAGGAATACCTGTTTCGCCAGGATTTTGCCCATCACTTTCAAGCATATTATTATAGTAATTAGGGTCATTTACTTCTGTTGCAATAGTTATACTATTTGCAGTAAGACTAAATGCACTCGAACCCACAGCAAAATTATTTTCCAATTTCTTAAATTGTCTACGAACTGGAGTAAATGTAAACTTTTCTCCATTTATAGTCAAAATTAAATCCTTAGAACTTGATTTTGCTGACAATTCCCCATACCCAGATGAACGCTGAACAATTTCTACAGTTTTTTGCGTACCATTTGGTACACTATCAACAAATTCTTGACTTATTGTTAAAACATATGCAAGATTGTCAGGTCTAGTATCTAGTTTAATCGTACCTACACCTGCCACTGGCTCTGTTGTACCTGAACTTAAGTTAGCGTAAAAACCAGTACCACGTTTAGCATTAATGGCTTCTAGTGGAATACGAAGTTCTGTTCCATTAGTCAATGTTCCATCTTGAGTAATTGTAAAACGCATACGTACTTCTTCTAACTTTATTCCTTGACCTACAAGTTGTTCAGTACTACCAGCTATTAAAACTTTTCCGTCAGCAGTTTTTATTGTAGCAGTAAAATTAGAAATCTGACTTGGAGCTTGATTTAAAGCTACATTCTTGCCAGATTTTAATAATTCTTTTGGAATTTCTTGTGTAGAATTATTTTCTTTTGACTCAGCTAATGCGTCTAATTTAGATGTTACAGCGTTGTCTTCTTTTGTGACTGTATTCTCTGCATTATTTTTTTCTTGATCATTAGCATATCCAACTTGACCACCCATCGTGGTTCCTAAAACTACAAAACTAGCAACTGCAACCGAAAGAAAATTTTTATTTTTCTTTCTCATAGAAAATTTATAATATTTTTTAAAATTCATAAAATAACCTCCTTTTTAAGTAAAGCGCGCAAAGCTTATCATAACCATTATATATATATATATATATTGTCAAGTTTTTGTATATAAATTAATAAAAAATATTTAATATTTTTTTAGTATTAAAAATCGTATTAACTCTATATATAAAATAGTAAAAAATAAAATACTCTTTAATATTTTGATAACATGTATGTATTAAGAGTAAATAAATATTATTTTATAAATCGTAATTATTTCTATTTACAAACCACTAATATTATGTTAGAATAAATCGTAATCATTTTGAAAAATAGAAATTAAGGAGAACTTTTTATATGAATAAAAATAGAAAAACTGCACTTATAATTCCCTGCAGTATTCTTGCACTTGCTGGAATTAGCTACGCTGGTTATGAATTTGGAAAAAATACTGATTCTACTTCCTCTAGCCTTGTTCAAAGTAAACAATCTAAACATATCGCTTACGCCGATAAGGTAAGTGATATAGTTGTTACAGAAATTACAGAAGATGGTTATGTAACTCTACATGGTGATCATAGCCATTATGAAAAAGGTCTTGTTCCGTATAACGCTAAATTTTTAGACAAACTTGTTTATAATGATAAAAACTATAAATTAAAAGACGAAGATATTCAATACGAAGTAGCTCAAGGTTATATTATAAAAGTCAACGGAAAATATTATTACTACCCTAAAGAAGGTGTTAAGCAAAGTAATATCGTGGACGAAGAAACTGCTAAAACTATTTCAGCTTCTTCTCATAGTCATCATCATGAGAAAACTTCAACTCATGAGGATAATTATCAATTCAATCCAAAAGACATTGTTAAAGAAACTGCTGACGGCTATGTAGTTCGCCACGGAGATCATTATCACTTTATTAAAAAATCTGATTTAAGCACTAATCAATTAAACGCTATAAAACAAGCTGGTGTAAATAATGAAGCACCTAGTAGTACAGCCGGTATAACTCACGCTACTAGTGATGGTTATATTTTTAAAGGAGAAGGCGATATTATAGGGCGCAATAGTTTTGGTTTTATCGTTAAACATGGTGGCCATAATCATATTATTCCATTCGATAGTTTACGCGGTACTAAATGGGAATATTTGATAAATAAGAATATTTCTAATAATCATAACACAGCACCAAATTTTAACTATAATAATCATGATAACTATAATTTTAATCCCGAAGACATAGTTGCAGAAGATGAAAATGGGTATACTGTACGCCATAATGATCACTATCATTATATTCCTAAGGAAAAAAGCAATAAACCTAACAACAATAATACTCCATCTTCTGAGTCAAAAACTAAAATAACTAAAGAGATTCAAGATAAAATAGACTATCTATCAAAAATATTAAATATTGATAAATCTAAAATTAAAGTCATTGAAACTACCAAAGGGATAGCCCTTACTTATCCACATGGGGATCACACTCATACTGTCTTTTTAGATGAAATTCATATTGGTGATGATTCTAATCTTTTAAATGATGAAATAGAAAAACAAATTGAGTATATTGCTGATGTCTATGGTGTTCCAAAAAAAGCAATAAAAGTTACAAAAGACTTCTTTATTTTTAATGAACCAACTCAAGAATATGATCCGACTCACATACATCCTTATTTAATTCCAAGAAGTAAATTCAGAATTCCAGAAGTAACAGGAGATAAAGAATTAGATTTTGAACAAGAGTTACTAGCGTTATCAGAGCGTACTGGTATTGCCCCTGATAAAATTCAAATAGACGGAGATAAATTCGTTATTCCCCATGGTTCTCATAATCACTATGTGAAAATAAAATCTGGTGGAGCTGAAGCTTATTTAAAAAATAAAATTCCTAATATCATAGGAACATATATTAAAGGAGAATTTGATAAAAATACAGTTATTAATAGAATTAATTCTTTAATCGCTGATAATAATCAGCTTAATAAAGATAGAAAGCATGCTAACCGTATTAATCGTGCCTTAAATCAATTAAAAGATAGCATTGAAGAACTACCTACTAACTCGACTGCTGGCTACCTAGCTATGTTAGATAGTTTTGATAAAAAATATATTCATATAAATTCATCTGCCACTGATAAAAAAGATGAGAAATTTATTAAACAGTATAATATATTACTTAATCGAGTGAAAAATGCAAATATTGAACACTTAGGATATGACAAAGAAAGTTTAATTGAAGAATTGAATGCAGCATCATCAGAACACAATACTGATGCATTCACAAAGATAGAACATATGCTAAATGAATTAGAAAAATTTGACCTGCAAACTGGCCCTACAATCTTAAGTTATACTAAGTACTTCTTAGAAAATATAAATAGCAATAAAATTGATAATGAACTTAGAGAAGAACTTGCATATTTAATAGAATATTCTTACTTAAGTGAAGCAAAAATCATTGAATCTCGTACCAATGAACTCATTGCAAGACTTATAAATGCTAAAAACAAACTTTATTATCAACTTCAACACAATAATGTTCAAGAAGTGAAATACGGAGAAAACTATAAAAAATTAAGCGGAAAGTATAATAATGATGATGAAATGTCTATTTTAGATTCTGCAAAAGGGTTTATAAAAGAATTAGAGGATTTCTTACCTACTTTAGAATTTTCGAAAATTAACAATGTCAATGAACTAACAACAAAAATTAAAAATAAAAATTCAGAAAATGGTGTTATAAAAAATAATAGTAACGCTGCTGAAAAGGCAACAAATAATACTAATATAGAAAAAAATGATATTATATCTTCAGATAAAATAATTGAAGAAAAAGAATCGCATTCAGAAGAAACTCTGACAGATAAGCATAAAGATGATGATAATAAATTCAGCTTTAATCCTAACGATGTACTAGAAGAAACTACTGATGGTTTTGTCATTAATCACGGAGACCATAAGCATTATATTTATAAGAAAAATCTTACAGCTCTTCAAACCAAACAGGCCCAAGATTTTTTGAAAAAAAATAAGTAATATTTACTAAACACCTTGACAAAATACTTAAAGATAAAGTACAATTGACTTAAATAAATATTAAATTTGATTATAGACATGTTTTAATCTAAGAATTTTTCAGAGAAGGTGTGGTCGGTGCAAACACCTAAAGTTCATTTTAAAATTCTACTATAACTTATATCAAATTATTTTTAAAGAATCCTATGGATTGAATTTGGGTGGAACCACGATAATTTAGTCGTCCCTTACGTTTAAGTTAAACGTAAGGGACTTTTATTTTAGCCACTCTTTCTATAATATTATAAATAAAGGAGAAATATATATGTTAGATATTAAATTATTTAGAGCAAACCCTGAAATGGTAAAAGAAAAATTAGCAGCAAGAAATCTTGATACTGACGTTGTTGATCTACTAATCGATCTTGATAAAAAGCGTCGTAGTCTTCTTGTTGAGGTAGAAGACTTAAAAGCTCTTCGCAACAAACGTAGTGAAGAAATTGCGGTATTAAAGCGTAAACGTGAAGATGCTACTGATGTTATCAACGATATGAAAAAAGTATCTGATGAAATAACAACACGTGATATTGAAGTTAAACAAATTTCTGAAGAAATTAACGAAAAAATCATTCGTATTCCTAACTTAATATCTGATGAAACTCCTTTTGGAGAAACAGAAGATGAAAACATTGAAGTTCGTCGTATAGGGAAAGTTCGTGAGTTTGATTTTGAACCAAAAGCCCACTGGGATTTAGTAGAGGAATTAGATATTGCAGATTTTGAACGAGCTGCTAAAATATCAGGAAGCAGATTTGTATTCTATAAAAAAGCTGGTGCTCTACTAGAACGTGCTTTAATTAACTTTATGATAGATACTCATGTTATGGAACATGGTTATGAAGAATATATGGTTCCTCAACTTGTTAACAAAACAGCATTATTTGGTACTGGACAATTTCCTAAGTTTGTAGAGGATGTTTATACTGTAGAATCAGAAGGATTAACACTTATTCCTACTGCAGAAGTACCATTAACAAACTACTACAACAATGAAATTTTAAGCGAAGATATGCTACCAAAAGGAGTAACTGCATTTAGTATCTGCTTTAGATCTGAGGCAGGAAGTGCTGGACGCGATACTCGTGGATTAATCCGTCTTCACCAATTTAACAAAGTAGAAATGGTTCGTTTTGCTAAACCTGAAAATTCTTATGAACAATTAGAGATTATGACCGGTCACGCTGAAAATATTCTGAAAAAATTAAACCTACCGTACCGTGTTATAACTTTATGTTCAGGTGATACTGGATTCTCAAGTGCAAAAACTTATGATATTGAAGTTTGGTTACCAAGTTACAATGCATATAAAGAAATTAGTTCTTGTTCTAATTGTACTGATTTCCAAGCTCGCCGTGCTAATATGCGCTTCAAACGTGAAGATACAGGAAAAGTTGAATTCATTCACACACTAAACGGTTCTGGTCTTGCTGTTGGACGTTGTTTAGCAGCTATAATAGAGAACTATCAAAATGAAGATGGCTCTATTACTATACCGGAAGTTCTTCGTCCATATATGCGTGGACTTGAAAAAATCGAAAGAGATTAATAGAGAAAAAATAAGAGTTTGATAATTTCATCAAACTCTTATTTTTTATTATCTTGCTAAAAATGATAAAAATCCACTAATTATGGCTACATTAAAGAAGTCAATAAATAATGCACCTACTATTGGCATAACAAAAAATGCAATATGAGAGTATTTATATTTATCTGTTACACTTTGCATATTCGCAATACCATTTGGTGTCGCACCTAATCCAAATCCTACATGTCCAGCTGAAAGCACAGCCGAGTCATAATTACTTCCCATTACTCTAAATGTTATAAAATAAATAAACACATAAGCAAGTAACGCCTGAGCTAATAATAACAATGTCAATTGACCTGCAAGACTAGCTAACTCCCAAAGGCGTAAACTTATCATTGCCATTCCTAAAAACAAATTTAAAGAGACGCTTTCAAGGACGTGAATTTCTTCATAATGAAGGTCAACTTTAGTAGTTGCATCCGAAATATTTCTAAATACGGCCGCTATAAGCATTGGTCCTATATAACTTGGAAACTTTAGGAACTGATTTATATAAATAGATAGGTAACTTCCTATAAACATCGCTAGTAAAATTATAAAAAATGCTTTTGCAAAATTTTCTCCGTCTAATTTTTTTATATTATTATTAAATAAAAATTCATCGTTTTTATGTTTTTCCTCTATTACTTCAGCTTTTACTTCTAGATTTTTCCTTCTAATTAATCTATTCGCAAGCGGACCTCCTAAACTTGATCCTGCTATAAGTCCAAAAGTTGCTGCTGCTATTGCTACACTTTTTGCTCCTGAATACCCCATCTCTTCTACAATAGGTGCCATAGCTGCCGCCGTCCCATGTCCTCCTGTCATAGCTGTTGAACCCGTAAGTAATGCTATAAGTGGATTAATTCCAGTAGCATACCCTATACTAACCGCTACTATATTTTGTAGTACTACTAACATAATTGCAGATAATAAGAATAAAACTACTTTTCTTCCACCAACCTTTAGTAATCTCCAACTCGCATTAAAACCTATACTTGTAAAAAACAACGTCATAAAGAAACTTTGTAGTGTATTATCAAACTCAAATATAACTAAATTAGTTTGTCTTAATACTAAATTAAGTATTGCGAATAAAAATCCTCCAATTACAGGTGACGGGATACAATAAGTCTCAAATATTTTTACTCTCATTCTTAAAAATCTACCAATTATTAAAATAACAACAGCGAGACCTACTGTTTGTATCATGTCCATTTTAATATTAAACATGTAATCATCCTTTCTTTGTTAAATTTTCTCACAATCTTTCCTTTAATAAAATAAAACTTCGATTTGATTATTATAGAGCTTATAATAAGTTCTTCTCAAATCGAGGTTCTATTTTTTCATATTTATATATTACAATATTCTTTCTAATCTTACAATATTACGTTAGAAAATTTAACAAGTTATAGATTTACCAAGAATTACATAACTGGTTTTAAAAATTCTGACCAACTTTCATAATTATCTTCTCTTTGCGCTTCTTCTCTTGTTTCCCATTTTATAACTAATGTATCATCTTCTTTTACTTCTACTTTATCTTTATCAACTTCACATTCATAAACTACTCCTATATGAACTTGACCTACTTCTGTTTTATCATCATTAATTAAACCAATAAAATGAAGATTTTCTAACGCATACTCCTCTGATACTCCTACTTCTTCATTAAGCTCACGAGCTGCATTAACTTTTAACATTTCGTAAATAGTTTTCCCTACTTCTTCATTCATATGTCCGCCTATACCTACTGAGGCTTTACCATGAAGTCGCGCTTCTCCGCCACCTGCAAGGCGTCTATAAACTAAAACTTCTTTTGTTTTAGAGTCTTTTAATAACGCATATCCTATTAATTGTTTATAGCTTGGATCTTCTTCCATATCTCCACGGCGTTTTACTTCATACGCCACAAACGTATCAACTATTTTTTTTACCTTTTTGTCTTCTTTTGGTAAAAAACCATAAAAATGATTCTCTTCATCATTAAATAAATCTTTTCTATTTACTACTAATATTTGTTCATCCCATTTGCTCATGTTCTTTCTCCTTTATTTCGCTTGGTAAGTACCATCTCTTAATTCTTTTGCTATTTTAGCTATTTTTCTAAACCTATGATTAAGCCCAGACTTAGATAATTTCCCATCTTCTATCATTTCAGCAATTTCTTTTAGAGGATATTCTGGATATTTCAACCTAGCTTCCGCTACTATTCGAAGTTTGTCATCAATATTATCTAATCCTAAGCGTTCTTCTATAACATTAATATCCTCAACCTGTTTTGCTGATGCATTAACTGTTTTGTTCATATTGGCCATATCACAATTTTGCATTCTGTTAACAGAGTTGTTTATATCGCGGACTATCCTCTCATCTTCAAATTGGAATAAGGCTTGATATGCTCCAACAAGATTAATAAATTCAGCTATCTTTTCCGATTCTTTTATATATACTATAAAACCTTTTTTTCTTTCAAGAGTTCTAGAATTCAAATTAAATGAGTTAAGTAAATCATTTAATTCTTTATTATGCTCTTTGTAGTGAGAGAATATTTCCATATGATAGCTGGACGTACGAGGATTATTTACAGAGCCACCAGCTAAAAATGCCCCACGCAAATATGCTCTTTTCTTTTCCTCACTATTTATTAATTCATCCGCTATATCAATTCTCATAGTATAATTATCATCCAAAATATATAATTCCGTTAATATTTCTTTTACATTTTGATCCAAACGACAAATATAAACATTATTTTTTTTTAACTTCAATTTTTTTCTAACTGAAATATTTATGTGCACATTATAGAAAAATTTTATTAATGAATACATACGACGCGCTATTGAAGCATTTTCTGTTTGAAAACTAAGACTTAATCTACCATTCGCTATGTTTAACATCCCATTCATCTTTATAAGTGCTGACAACTCTGATAAAAATTCTCTATCTCTTGTTATTTCTATCATAGTTAATTCTTTTTTCATATCCGAGGCGTAAGACATATATTCCCTCCTATCTTATATAATTTATACAACTCATTTATTTTATCATGTTAATAGCCATTAGACAAATTATTTGGTGAAGTTATTTTCATATTTCATAATAACAAACTATCTTGTGTAATTTATCTAACTTCTATATTTCTAATAAGAGAAAAATTAATTCTCTATTAACAAATTATCAATTAAATCTGTCTATAACACTAATGAACTGATATTAAAATAACATCAGCTCATTATATCTAATATTTTTTCTTTTGTATCACCATCTACTTCAATGCGTTCTTTAATACCTTCTGCACCAAAATGTAGTACTTCATCAGCTATAGTGCATAAAAATTCATAATCATGAGTAATTACAAAAATTATAACATCATCTTTAGCTATCTCTTCTATCAATTTACTTAATTCTATCATATTAATATAGTCCAAGCCACTTGTAGGTTCGTCAAAGATTAATATTTTTTTGTTAGAAAGTAACGCAGAAGCTATAGCTACACGTTGTTTTTCTCCACCACTAAGTGTATTAGGATGCCTATTTAGAAATTTTCTAATATTTAGTTTATCTACAACTGTATCAAATAATTCTAAATTTTTACTTCCTAGCCGAATTTCCTTTTCAACTGAATTAGTAAATAATTGATAGTTAACATCTTGCATAACTTGGAACGTATTTTTTAACAAATCTTTTTTAGATAAGTTTTTCCCATTTAAAGTTATATCCTGTTTTATCTTAGACAATCCTGTTAAAGCATTGGCAAAGGTAGTTTTCCCACAACCGTTATCTCCTATTACCGCATATATTTTTGAAGTTGAAAAAGTATGATTTTCTATTTTTACAGTTCTATTATTTACCTCATATTCCAGATTCTTTATTTGAAGGTAATTATCTTTATGTACTCTAGTTATTTTTTCTCCTAATTCAACTTTTTTTAAGTCTATTTGTCTAGTCCTACAAGCTCTACCATCAAAATCAGCTAACTGTTCTTTGCTCACTTCGTGAATTAGTTGACCATCTTTAATTATGTACATACGATCAATCAAATCTCTAAGGTAATAAATTCTATGTTCTGCCACAACAATAGTTTTACCTTGTTTTTTTAGACTTTCTATAATTTCGGATATAAGTTTTATTGCTTTTAAATCTAGGTTACTAGTTATTTCATCAAGTACATAGATATCTGCATCTAACATTATGCTAGCCATAAAGGCAAGCTTTTGTTTTTCTCCACCACTAAGCTCCAAAATATCACGTTCTAGTAAATGTTCTGCAGAAAACTCAACACTTACCTCTTTAATTCTTTTAGTAATATCCTCTCTTGGATAACCATAGTTTTCCATACTAAAGGCTAATTCACTTGTTGAATCTAAATTAAAAAATTGATTTTTCGGATTTTGAAAGACACTTCCTACTATTTTAGAAAATTCTTTTAACTTATCACCTATTTTCAAATGAGCAACTTTTAACTCTCCGTTATATCCTCCATCAAAAAATTCTGGCGCAAGACCATTTAATACTCTTAGTATTGTTGTCTTACCACATCCACTAGGTCCTGTAAAAAGAATACACTCCCCTTTTTTTATATGAAGTGATAAATTTTCTATATTTAATTTTTCTGATTCAATATATTTATAATTAAAATTTTTAAATGTAATCAATTTATCACCTCATAAACATAATATAACTAAATCCTATAATTGCTAATACCATTAAAATATAATCTTGTGTTCTAAATTTTAACTTTATGTACGAAGTTGGTATTTCTTCATTATCCAAACCTCGACATAAGCACGATACCGAAAGTTCATTTGCTATATTTGTACTAGTAATAACGTACGGCACAAAAATATACTCAAAAAATTTAAATGGATGGAGCAAGTAGTACCCTCTACTTACTCCAATTCCTTTCATTCGCAATGAATTCCTAATAAGTTTATAATCCGTCATTAAAACGGGGAAAAATCTATATAAGACAGCTAAGACGATAATTACCTTCTTAGGTAGTCTCAATTTTCTTAAAAAACAAATTAGTTCTGATACTTTTGAACTGCTAACTAGTCCTATTCCTGCACAAAGTGGAAAATATAATGTTTTATACATTAGTGTTGTTAGCAATAAAAAACTATCAATTACTTTAACAGTAATCGTGTGAGAAAAATACATTTCATAAATAGTAAAAAACATATATATTAAAAAGAAATTCATCATTCTTCTAATATTAGAAGTCGCCCCTAAATATAATGTAAATACTACTGCAACTATTAAATGTAAATTTAAACTCATCATTTTGAACATAAGAATATTAGCTATAACTAATATTAATATCTTAACTCTTATGTCTAATTTTATCATTATTATAATCCTGCTTTATTAAAGTTTTTAAAATACAACTTACGTCCTAAGTATATCCCAACAAATGATGCTAGCACAGTAAAGATAACGATAAATACAAATGTATTAATATCCGTACTTCCCATCACCAAATCTATTTTTTCTTGTGAATAATTTCTTCCTTGAAGGTGCTTTATGTAACTTTCTTTCATGAAAAACATTGGTAAAATAATACCGATATTTCCTAGATTAAAGCATAAATACGAAAAATACTCATTTCCCTTTCTATAGAAAAATTCTGCTAGTATAGCCGCTATAACCAATGTTATTGAACCGACTATTGAATGTCCTGAAATCCCCATAAATAATGCAATTATAGCTATCATAATGAATATAGCCATGTTTTTATTTATTTTATTAAAGATTAAGCTATACGCACTTCCGCAAACTAATGCGGCAGCAACTGATGTATATGTTGCAAAATAAACTTTTCCTCCAAAAACAACCGAAGTAAACAGCGTCCCTAAACCTACTCCTACACCCATTAAAAGAACTAAAAGTATAGTATATAGCCCTAGTGTTATTAAATCTTTTATTTGAAGATTTTTGTTCTGTTCCTTGTTTATATATTTTAACTCTGTCATCTACTACCTCTCTTGTAATTTTTTTATTTCTGATAATGCTGCTTCATAATTAGGTTCACTTCCTACTTCTTCTAGCACTTCTTTATATCGTATAATTCCATCTTCATCAACAATAAAAACAGCACGAGTAAGTAATCCAAGTTCTTTAATTAAAAGACCACTAAGATTTTCAATATCTCTATATTTATAATCTGAAACAGTTATTGCATTTTCTATTCCTTCAGCAGCACAAAAACGCCCTAAAGCAAACGGTAAGTCCTTTGAAACTGTTACGGCCACAACATCCTTAAAACCACTTACTTCTTTATTAAATCTTATAGTTTGCAAAGCACATACTCCTGTATCGATTGATGGAAATGTGTTTATTACCACGATATTCCCCTTATATTCATCTAGTTTAAAATCTGATAAATCTTTTTTTACAGCAGAAAAATTTGGGAAAATATCCCCTATATTTAATTTATCCTCTATTGTTACAGCTTTACCTTTAAAACTAATTTTCTTTTCCATGTATTATTACCTCTATAAATTTACTAAAAAATCTTTTTCCAAAAATATATATCTTAATGATAACATATTTCAATTAGACTTCAAAGTTTTTTCAACTATTTTAGTTGTTTTTTATGTAGTTATGATATAGTTTTGTGGTATAATGTTAATATTAGAGTTATATGAAAGGATTGTAAGAATGACAAAAGAAGAAAAAGATAAGTTAAATAATGATAATTCATCTAACACAGACTCACAAGCAAAGAACGTATCTTTTTTTAACCGTCTAAAACAACAAGTAAAAATTTTGAACTTCAAAAATGAGAAGCAAACAACTGATGATGAAAATATAACTCAAGCTGATGATATTGTTTTAGAGGAAGAATTAAAGAGAAAAGAAAAGGAAGCAAAAGAACGCGCATTTAAACTAGAAAGTGCGAGAAAAAAATTCGAAAAAGAGCAAAAACGTATAGAAGAAGAACATAAAAAAAATATGGCCCAACGAGCAGAGCAGGAGCGACTAGAAGCTGAACGTATTGCTCGTGAAAAAGAGCTTGAACGTCAGCGCATTGAAGAGGAAAAAGCTCGCAAACGAGAAGAAGAACGTTTAGAACGTGAACGTATTGCTCATGAAAAAGAGCTTGAACGACAACGTATCGAAGAAGAAAAAGCTCGTAAACGCGAGGAAGAACGTTTAGAACGTGAACGTATTGCTCGCGAAAAAGAGCTTGAACGTCAGCGCATTGAAGAGGAAAAAGCTCGTAAACGTGAAGAAGAACGCCTAGAACGCGAACGTATCGCTCGTGAAAAAGAACTTGAACGTCAGCGTATCGAAGAGGAAAAAGCTCGTAAACGTGAAGAAGAGCGTCTAGAACGAAAACGTATTGAAAAAGAACAAGCTGAAGAAAGAAGAAAATTATTCCAAAAGAAAGACAAAGAATTTAAACTAGCTGAAGATTTGAAAAAAATAGAATTTCTCGAGAAAGAAAACGAGAAGAAAGAACACGAAAATAATCTTCTTGCCCTTGAAACTTCTTTAATAACTTTGGAAGATAAAATTGGTGAAAAAGCACTTTCTATAAATAAATTAAAAAATAGAAATGCTGAAAAAGACGAAATACTTCTAGAGGAAAAGCGTCTAAGTACCCTCCTTACTCAAAAGCAAATACTCCAAAAAGATATTGCAGCTGAGAAGAAATTAATTGAAAGAATTCAAAAAAATCTTGAACTTGAACACAAAATTGATGGATTCAAGAAAGAAATTTATAGTATTAAAAAAGAAGTTGTAAATGAAGATGAAACTATCTTCAAAGTTAAAAATCACGAAAATAAATTAGAAAATATATTTATTGCCGCTTTTACTTCTATAAAAGTATTTGTTCTAAAATATATTTTCAAAAAAAATGTTAAAGACTATAACGGTATAAGAAAAACCTCTAAAAATATTAAAGTAAAAATAGCTACTTCATTTATACTAGCAATACTATTATCTCTATGTTTCTTAATTATGCTTAAGTTTATTTCGTCTGCTAAAGAGCATTATGTTAGTTTTGATGATCTTCAAACTACTGCTGTAGATACAACTGATGAAATGAAAAAACAAAAAGAGGCTGAAGAAAAATCAAAAATTTTAGAAGCTCAAGAAAAAGCTAATGCGGCTAGAATTGATTCAGAAGCTCAAGACGAAGAAATAACAGCAAAACTAGCTGGAACATTTGTCTCTTATTCATTTGACGTTAACCGTGAAATTACAGTTAATAAGAAACTACATACGTTTAAATCTGCAAATTGGTCAGATACTGGAGACGTTATTGAAGCTGGAACTAAGTTTACTGTTGACAAATTAGTTTCACCCGCTGGTTATATGATGTATCGTATTTCATCAGGAGATCATGCTGGACAATTTGTTACTGCTAATGAGAAATTCGTTAGCGTCGATAAGAAAAATGATAATTTCTCTAATTTTGTATCACGTCAAGTTGCTATTAAATTCTTAGCATCACAAAATGTCTATAAAGACCAAGAAATTAATGATGTAAGAGTAACAATGAGTAATGGAGCTGTTCTTAATATTAGTGGTTATGGCATATCAAAAAATAATAGATTAATCTACCATATCACAGACGGTTCATTCATTCCTGTTAATCCTGTTCGTTTAACAGAAGTTAATCGAGAATCTGCAAATTCTAAAAACATAAATAAAGAAGATAAGAATAGTTCAAATAGTCAAAGAAATAGTACTACACAAAATACAACACAAAGAAATAGATAATAGTAAAAAGGAGTTGATTACAGTAAATTAATCAACTCCTTTTACATAGAGTATATCAAAAGCTGTTCAAGTGAATTTACTTGAACAGCTTTTTTTATCTTATTTCTGCCCCATTAGGTATATCAACGTTAATTTCTACAACACGTAAAATACCATCTTTTTCTGCTGAAAGTATCATACCTTCACTTAGTTCCCCACAAAGTTTAACAGGTTTTAAGTTAGCAACTACCGCTACTTTTTTCCCTATTAAATCTTCTGGTTTATAATATTTTGCAATACCTGAAACAATTTGTCTTTGATGATTTCCTAAATCCAATTTGAATTTAAGCAATTTTGAGCTTTTCTTAACTTTTTCACATTCTAGTACTTGTGCCACTCTTAAAGAAGTTTCAAAGAATTTATCTATTGTTATTTCTTCCGCCAACTCCACATAAGTACCCTCTTCTACTTTATCTTCAGTTTCTAAGTTAGCCAATGCTTTAGGAGACATTTGCTCTTTGATATATTCAACTTCCACTTCCTTATCAAAACGCGGGAATATTGGAGTTGGTTTTTCTACTACCTTAGTAGTTCCATCAAATACACCGAAAGTTTTTGCAGTTTCAAATGTCAATAAATCGTCTGAAAATCCTAGTTGAACTTTAATTTCTTTTGGTGCGTTAGTTAATGCTGGACTGATTAAAATAGTTGCAATTCTCAAACTTTCTGCCAAGTAGTTCATCACTTTATCTAATTCATCCTTATTTTCTTCATCTTTAGCTAAAATCCAAGGTGTAGTTTGATCAATATATTTATTAGTACGAGAAATAAATTTCCATACTGATTCTAATGCTTTAGAAAATTGCATATTTTCCATATAACCATCATATTCATCTATAACTTCTTTTGATAATTCAATAAGTTCAGTATCAAATTCAGTTGTTGGTTCAATAAATTTTGGTATTACCCCATTACAATATTTATTTATCATCGAAATTGTTCTATTAAGCAGGTTTCCTAGATCATTAGAAAGATCTGAGTTTATTCTATCAATAAAGCTTTCCGGTGTGAAAATACCATCTTGTCCAAATGGAACTTCTCTAAGTAGATAATATCTAGCCGCATCCAAGCCATAACGCTCAATTAACATATATGGATCTACTACATTACCTTTTGACTTACTCATTTTACCATCTTTCATCAATAGCCAACCATGAGCAAATATTTTTTTAGGAAGAGGTAAATCCAATGCCATAAGCAATATCGGCCAGTAAATAACGTGGAAACGAACGATTTCTTTACCTACTACTTGAACATCAGCAGGCCAATATTTATTAAATAACTCTTCACTTTCTCCAGTTGCATATCCTAATGCTGTAATATAGTTAACAAGTGCATCAATCCAAACATAAACAACGTGCTTCGGATTTGATTTAACTTTAACTCCCCAATCAAAAGTAGTACGTGTTACCGCCAAATCTTCTAATCCAGGTTTAATAAAGTTGTTTAGCATCTCGTTTTTTCGACTTTCAGGTAAGATAAACTCTGGATGTTCATCATAGTACTTAACTAAGCGGTCTGCATACTTGCTCATTTTAAAGAAGTAACATTCTTCACTCACAAGTTTTACTTCATTACCGCTTGGAGCAATACCACCAATCATATTCCCATCTTCGTCACGAAATACCTCTTGAAGTTGTGTCTCTGTGAAGTACTCCTCATCACTAATAGAATACCAACCTTTATATTCCCCTAGATAAATATCACCTTTTTCAACAAGTCGCTCAAAGATTTCAGCAACTGCTCTTTCATGATATCCATCTGTTGTACGAATAAATTTACTGTAATCTATATCCATTGCAGACCATAATTTTTTTATATCTTTTATCATATCATCAACATACTGCTGCTCACTAACACCTTTTTCTTGTGCTTTTTGTTGAATTTTTTGACCATGTTCATCAGTTCCTGTTAAAAAATAAGTATCAAAACCGCTTAATTTTTTATATCTAGTTAATGCATCACACGCCACAGTTGTGTATGCATGACCGATATGCAAATTACCACTTGGGTAATAAATCGGCGTTGTAACGTAAAATGTTTTTTTCGTCATTCTACATTCTCCTCTCATCAATTTTTTCATTAATATATACTTAATCATTTTATCATATATTCTGCTTAATTGTATAGCTTTTATTTATATTTTTTAAAAATTTTAAAACTTTAGGATTTCTATATATCCATTATATTAAAGATTAATATATAACTATAAATATATTCTTCGCAATACATATAATATTTACAAAAATTAAATTAATTAAGTACTCTAACATACTTATTAATCTAAAATCATTAACTTCGCAACTATCTTACTTTGTTAATGCTGAAGAAAAAGCTAAACTTGAAGAATTATTATTCGGAGCAAAAGCTAACTCTAAAAACTGTGCTGGTGCTAAATTAAACGCTGACGTAGTTGGTAAATATGCTGAAGATATTGCAAAAATGGCAGGATTTGAAGTTCCAAAAGGTACTGTTATTCTAGCTGCAGAATGTAAAGAAGTAGGGGTTAATGAACCTCTTACTCGTGAAAAACTTTCACCAGTATTAGCTGTTCTGAAATCTACTAGTACAGAAGATGGTATTGAAAAATCTCGTCAAATGGTAGAATTTAACGGATTAGGGCACAGTGCGGCTGTTCATACACAAGATGCAGATGTTGCTGAAGAATTCGGTAAAGTGGTTAGAGCTTGTCGCATTATCTGGAATTCTCCATCTTCATTTGGTGGTATTGGAGATGTATATAATGCATTCATTCCATCACTTACATTAGGATGTGGTAGCTTCGGAGGAAACTCAGTTTCTGGAAACGTTAATGCTGTAAATCTTCTAAACATAAAATTAATTGGTCGAAGAAATAATAACTTACAATGGTATAAAATTCCACCTAAAATATATTTTGAACCAAATGCTATTAGATATTTAAGTGAAATGGAGGGTTTAGAGAGGGTAATGATAGTAACTGATGAATCTATGGTTAAACTTGGATTCGCTGCACGTGTCATCGATCAACTAAACCGTCGTTCAAATAAAGTTCAATATGAGGTATTTGCTGGTGTTGAACCTAACCCAGATATCACAACTGTTCGTCGTGGTTTAGAAATAATGAATGCATTTAAACCAAATGCTATTGTTGCACTTGGTGGTGGTTCTGCTATGGACGCAGGTAAGATTATGTGGTTATTCTATGAAAGACCTGATGCAGACTTTAAAGAGTTAGTTCAAAAATTCATGGATATCAGAAAACGTACTGTAAAATATCCTCATTTAGGTAATAAAGCTAAGTTTATCTGTGTAGCAACTACTTCAGGTACTGGTAGTGAAGCTACGCCATTTGCAGTTATTTCTGATAAAGAACATGGTAAAAAATATCCATTAGCGGACTATGCACTTACTCCACATGTTGCTATCGTTGATCCAAATATGGTTATGACTGTACCAGCTCGCCCTACAGCTTCTACTGGTATGGACGTTCTTACTCACGCTACAGAAGCATATACTTCTATCTTAGCAAACGACTATACTGATGGTATCGCTCTTCAGGCAATAAAAATAGTATTTGAAAATCTTGAAAAATCTGTAAAAGAGTTTGACAAGACAGCTCGTGAGAAAATGCATAACGCTTCATGTTTAGCTGGTATGGCATTCGCAAATGCTTTCCTAGGTATTTGTCACTCTATGGCTCACAAAATTGGTGGTAAATTCCATACTATTCACGGTGAAACAAATGCTACTTTACTTCCATATGTTATCCGTTACAATGGTACACGTCCTGGTAAAGTATCTATTTGGCAAAAATATGAACATTATCAAGCAGCTGAAAGATTCCAAGATATTGCACGTATGTTAGGATTAAAAGCTGACACTCCTGAAGAAGCTGTTGAATCATACGCACAAGCAGTATTCGAGCTTGGTAAACGTGTTGGTTGTCCTATGAGTTTCAAAGACCATGGAGTTGACTACGAAGCGTTCAAAGCGGAACTTCGTCAACTTTCTCTAGATGCATATGAAGATCAATGTACTCCAGCAAACCCTCGCCTTGCAATATTAAAAGATTTAGAAGGTATTATGGAAGCTGCATGGTTCGGATATGATAAGAAAAAATACGAAGAAAATAAATAATTAAAATCAATATAATAGAGAAACCCTATTAGCACTTTCAAGTTAATAGGGTTTCTTTATTTCAATTTAATATACATTAAAATAAGATTGTAAAATTTAAGGATGATCTAATTAGGATTATCCTTAATTTTACAATCTTATCTGCTAATTATCGATCACACCAAGGTGTAATCTTTTCTACTTTTTTGCTAATTTAGCAATCTCCACAATCACATCTGATGCTTTTTTCATGTGTTCTAAACAACTAAATTCATATTGTCCATGGAAATTTTCTCCACCAACAAAGATATTTGGTGTTGGAATGCCCATATATGAAATTTTTGATCCATCTGTTCCTCCACGAATTGGAATAATTATAGGAACAACATCAGCATTTTTCATAGCTTGTTCTGCTATATCTACACAACGTTTATCTTCTTTTATAACATCTCCCATATTATAATATTGATCGCACATTTCATACTCTACAACATTGCCATACTTAGCATTTATTTTAGCTGCTACTTCTTCTGCAAATTTTTTACGAGCTAAGAATTTCTCTTTGTCATGATCTCGGATTATATAACTCATTTCAGCAGATTCTATACGTGCTTCCATGTTATAAAGTAAGTAAAAACCTTCGTAATCGTCTGTGTGCTCTGGTACTTCTTTTTCTGGGAATAACATTGCCAACTCAGCTGCAATCATATTAGCATTTTTCATTTTCCCTTTAGCTGTTCCTGGATGTACACTCACACCAGTGATTTTATACGTGATTTGTGCAGCATTAAAACTTTCATATTGAAGTTCTCCAAGTACACTTCCATCCATAGTATAAGCATACTCTGTCCCAAATCCTTTGGCATCAAAGTGATCTGCTCCGCGTCCAATTTCTTCGTCCGGCCCAAAAGCGATTCTGATGTCTCCATGCTCTATCTCAGGATGTTCACTTAAATATTTTACAGCTTCAACAATTTCCACAATACCAGCTTTATCATCAGCACCCAATAAAGTCGTTCCATCAGTAGTGATTAAAGTTAATCCTTTATAGTTTTTAAGATTTGGAAACTCTTTTGTTGCCATAATAATATTTTTTTCTTTATTAAGAACAATATCTTCTCCATCATAATTTTCTATTATTTGAGGGCTAATACCTTCTACATTAAAGTCAGCTGTATCAACATGAGAAATAAAACCGATTCTATCATAAGGTTTGTCCGTATTAGCTGGTAATGTAGCTGTTAAAAACCAATTTTCTTCATTAAGAACTATATCGCTTAGTTTAAGTTCTTCTAATTGTCCCTTTAACATTCTTAAAAAATCTTTTTGCTCGGGTGTTGACGGAAGTGTTTTACTATTCGCATCAGACCTAGTTTTGAAATTAACATAACCTAGAAATCTTTCTAACATTGTTTCATATTTCATTATTCTCCACCTCGTTTATTTGTTATTTACTCTATTATAATATACTCTTTTACTAAATGTAAAGGTTATAATTTTTAATTTATGTTTTTCTCTTAATATATTTTCTTTAATATGGTACAATAAATCATGTATTTCAAAAATTTTATCAACATAAATAAATTTATTGATTCACATTATAGGAAAACTATTGAAAAAAATTAAAATACATAACAAGGAGAACACCTATGCAAGAGGTTATTAATTATAAAGACACTAGAGTAGAAAATTTCCATACAATCTATCCTAATCATATGAATAGACATGATACATTATTTGGAGGCCAAACTCTTTATTGGTTAGATGATGTTCAAGGGTTAGTCATAAGAAGATATACTCACTTACCATTTTTCACTGCAAGTATTGATACTTATCAATTCTTAGATGTTGTACATCGCCATGAGGCACTTATAATAGATAGTTATATTTCGAGAGTTGGGACACGAAGTGTTGAAATCTTTGCTGAACTAAGTGCATTCAATCACGAAACAAGACACACTCGTTTAGTAGGAATTTGTTTTTCTACTTTCGCCCTTAACAAAGAAACTGTTCTTGAAAATCCACTACCAAAAGTAGAATATACAGATGAAATTTCAAAATTTGTAAGTGGTACATATGCCGATAGACAAAGTGGAAAATTAACTGCTCGTGCTTTCTGTAAAGAATATTTAAAATACTATAATAAATAACAAAAAAGTAAAGTACTTTCTAATATATAAGTACTTTACTTTTTTTATATTAATTAGTCGATAGAATAAAGTAATTCTAAAACTTTTTCTTCAAATTTAACTAATTTCTCTTCTGCTATATCTTTATTTTCGTCTTTTACATAAATGTAAAGCTTAACTTTTGGTTCTGTTCCACTTGGACGTAATGTATACCAAGATTCATCTGCATAACTGAATTTAACAGCATCTGTTTTTTCAATATCAATAGCTTTTTCTTCTCCAGTAGCTACTGTTTTTTCTTTTTGAGTTAGGTAATCAGTTACTGAAACTACCTCGCTTCCTGCAATCTCACGTGCAAAGATTTCACGATATTGTTTCATCATACGTTTAATTCTTTGCGCTCCCGCTGCCCCTTCAAGTACGATTGAAATAGTTTTATCTAGGTAATAACCATATTTTTCATAAAATTCATCTAAAACATTAACTAATGTTTTGCCTTGCTTTTTATAAAATGCTGCTGCTTCTACTAATAACATAGCGATGGTAACACCATCTTTATCTCTTAAGAATGTTCCTACATTATAACCGATACTTTCCTCATATCCCATAACATAGTTTTTCTCACCTGTAATATCCCATTCATTAGGTAATGCACAAATATTTTTAAAACCTGTAAGAACGTCTATTACCTCAACTCCATATTCTTTACATAATGGTTCTACCATCTTAGAAGTAACGATAGATTTTACTAAAACAGGATTTGTTGGTAACTTCCCTTGCTTAGCTAAGTTTTCAATTACGTATTGAACTAAGATAGCTCCAACTTGGTTACCGTTAAATGATACTACTTCTCCGTTATGTATAGCCTCTACTGCTAAACGGTCACAGTCAGGGTCTGTTGCAATAAGAATATCTGCATTAACTTCTTTTGCTAATCTTTCACTATATTCAAACGCTGCAGTATCTTCTGGATTTGGATATTCGATAGTTGGGAATGTTCCATCTGGATCTTTTTGTTCTTCAACAACATGAACATTTTCAAAGCCACGACGTGCAAGAACTGTAGTTACAGCCTTGTATCCAGCACCATTAAGCGGTGTGTAAACTACTGAAATATTTTTATCTATATTCTCATCATTTATTGTACAGTTTAGAGATTCTTTATAAAATTCTTCGTCAACTTCTTCTCCAATATAAACTAATAATCCTTTTTCTAATGCTTCTTCTTCTGTTAATGTAACATATTCTTCGAAAATATCCATTGAATTAATATACTCAAGAACTTTATCACTTATATCAGATTTAATTTGAGAACCTTCTTGCCAATATACTTTGTATCCATTATATTCTTTTGGATTGTGGCTTGCAGTAATATTAATCCCACTAGCAGTTCCTAAATAACGAACTGCAAATGACAATTCTGGAGTTGGACGTAAATCTTCAAATAAATATGCTTTAACTCCATTACTAGCCATTACTAATGCTGCCAATTTTGCAAATTCTTTTGAGAATAGTCGTGGATCATGTGCAATAGCAATACCTTTTTCTTGTAATCCATTGTCAATAATAGTTTGTGCTAAGGCTTTAGTTGCACGTGCAATAATAAAACGATTCATTCTATTTGAACCCATTCCTACTTTACCACGAAGTCCTGCAGTCCCAAATTCTAATTCTTTATAAAATCTGTCTTCTTTTTCTGTTTCATCATTCTCTACAGCTTTTAGTTGAAGCTTTTCTTCTTCTGTCAAAGCTGGACTATTAAGCCATTTTTCATATAACTCTTGATAATTAATCATAATTTCTGCTCCTTTTACATATTTTTACGCTAAGTTTAATGCAATTTCCATCATTTTAGTAAATGCTGTTTGTCTTTCTTCTGGTGTTGTTTCTTCTCCAGTAACTAATGAATCACTTACTGTTAAAATTGTTAATGCATTTACTCCTGCTGCTGTTGCATTCGCATACAATGCTGTACTTTCCATTTCAACTGCTAGCACACCCATTTTTATCCAGTTATTCATAGCTTCTTTATCAGCATTATAAAAAATCTCACTACATAAGATATTTCCTACATGTACCGGTTGTCCCATTTCTTGAGCTTTGTTGTATGCTTTTAATAGTAAATCAAATGATGCTGTTAAACTATAATTCCCTGGTATATTATATTGGTGCATATAGTTTGAGTTAGTTGATGAACCCATTCCTAAAATTACGTCATATAACTTAACCTCTGGTTGTAAAGCCCCACAAGTTCCTATTCTTATTAGATTTTTAACTCCAAAAATATGAATTAATTCATAAGAATAAATACCTATACTAGCTGGTCCCATCCCAGTTCCCATTACAGAAATCTTTTTACCTTTGTATGTTCCAGTATATCCAAGCATTCCACGTACTTCATTGAAACAAACCGCATCTTCTAAAAATGTTTCAGCTATAAACTTGGCTCTAAGCGGATCTCCAGGTAATAAAATAGTTTCGGCAATTTCTACTCCATTTGGTTTAATATGTGGTGTTTGTTTATGTGACATCAATTTGTCCCCCTGTTAATATTTAATAACTCTATTATACCTTTTTTCTTTTTCTTAAACAAGGGCTATCAAGAGTTATTAAAAAAATAATTATCTATATTTTATACACAGTAACCACTCTACTCTTCATTATATTCTTTTTTTAACATTCCTTTTATATATGTTTTTGAAATCGTTTTTATAATAATATTTAGACTTTATTAAATAGTATTTAATATTAAAATTTGTTGATTTATTGATACAAATTCACGTTTACTAAAATAATAATTTTATTTGAGATATAAAATAATTTTCTAAAAAATAAATTTTAATGGTATTTTAAGCTATTTTATTATATAATAAATGTTATGAATAAAATTTATTAGAAAGAGGTTTTTATATGTTACAATTAGCCGTCTTTTTACCAGTAATTGCAATGTTCTTTGTTCCATTTTTAAGAAGAACCTTTAAACAAATTCATACTGGTAAATTTGTTATAATTGTACCTTTAATCTTATTTGGATATTTTGTATTTAATATTAAAAATATCTATTTAGGTGGTACTATCTATAAAGCTTGTTCATTTGCTTCTAACGTAGGACTAGATATAAACCTAAAATTAGACGGTTTATCATTATTATTTTCTCTTCTTATTACAGGAATTGGTACATTAGTAATATTATACTCTTGTTATTATATGAGCATAACAGACGAAAAATTACATAAGTTCTATATATTTTTATTAATTTTCATGTCTGCAATGTTGGGGATTGTCCTATCAGACAATTTACTAAGTATGTATATGTTCTGGGAAATGACTTCAGTGTCTTCTTTCCTACTAATTAGTTATTGGCATGAAAATGATGCTTCAAGAAAAGGAGCTTTAAAATCATTAATTATTACAGTTTTTGGTGGTGTTTTAATGCTTGGAGGAATATTCGTCCTTCATAGAATCACCGGAAGCTTTAATATAAGTGAAATCATAGAATATAGTAATAACCATGGTTTTAATACTACATATTTTATAGCAATGATATTAATATTATTTGGAGCATTCACTAAATCTGCACAGTTTCCATTCCACATTTGGTTACCTGATGCTATGGCTGCGCCTACTCCAATTAGTAGTTATTTACATTCCGCAACAATGGTTAAAGCAGGTATTTATTTACTTCTTAGAATAGGTATAGTTTTTTCATTTACTCCTATCTTTGGAAATATATTAATCATTGTTGGAACTCTAACAATGCTTATTGGGTCAATTTCTGCTATTTTCCTTAAGGATTTAAAAGGAATTTTGGCTTACTCTACAATAAGTCAACTTGGAATGATGACTTTAATGATAGGTATAGCGAATTTAGGGCTATACAATGACAATAACTATGTTTATACCTTTGCATTTTATGCTGTTTGCTTCCACATCATTAATCATGCTGCATTTAAGGCTGGATTATTTATGATTACTGGCGTTATCGATCATACATTCCATACGCGTGATATAGATAAATTGCGTGGTATTCGTAAATTTATGCCAATTAGTTTTATACTTAGCGTTATAGCAGGATTCTCAATGGCGGGTATTCCACCTTTAAGTGGATTCTATTCAAAAGAGTACTTCTTAACTGCTGTTTACAGCCTAACTAATTCTAGTATTCTTTACATTGTAATTGCAATTTTAGTAGTTATTGCCGCAATAGGAACTGCAATTTATTCATTTATTTTATCATTCAAACCTTTTATGGGGACTCTTGATAAAAATAAACTCGAAGGAAAAAGAATTCATCTTCCAAACAACAGTATTTTTATAGCACCTGCTATTTTAGTATTTTTTGTAATTATTAATACTTTTATAAAAGACTATATTGTAATCCCTGCACAAAAAGCAGCACTTGCTGTTAATGTTACGAATAATGAAATTATTAATCACGTTAATCATGGAAGTTTCTTTTCAATAGAACTAATTACTTCTATTTTAATAATAATAGTTGCCGGAGTTCTTTATAAGTTATACGCTAGCACTAACAATATATATAAATATAACCCTACTATCATCTCTGTTCATAGCTTGTATAACCGTCTAGGAAATACGCTTCACAAAGGAAGTGCACTTCTTCATGATGCTTTTGTTACAAACGAACTTAGAAGAAATATGAGCTATATCTTTGGTGTTTTATCTATAACTATTATTGGTGGATACTTTGCAGTTGGTTCACCAATTGCTATAAATAAATTTTCTACCGTACATGTTATGAATATTTTTATCGGGATTTGCATCACTGTGTGTTGTATTGCTTTAGCTAAAACATATAATCGCCTTGTGCTTATTATCCTTTCATCTGGAATTGGCTTTATGATGACTGCACTTTATGTTACTTTCAGAGCACCAGACCTTGCAATGACACAATTTGTTATAGAATCTATTTCAACTATTATTTTCTTAGTTGCCTTTATTCTATTAACTGACAAAACAAAACATGTTGAAAAACAACCATTTAAACTAACTAATGCTATTATAGCTACACTTAGCGGAATCAGCTTTATCATTATTGGTTTAGTTGCATATGCTTATAAACATCCATCAGAGATTAGCCAGTTTTATTTTGATAATGTTGTTGCCTCTGGTGGAGGAAATATAGTTAATGTTATTATTGTTGACTTCAGGGGATTTGATACATTATTTGAAGTTACAGTTATGACAATGGTAGCGCTAATTATTTATGCAATGTTTAAAATTATCAAACGAGGAGGTCCTAAAGATGAAAACTAATGATGTTATTTTAAAATCACTATCTATTATAATCTCAGGTTGTATATTTTTACTATCACTTAGTTTATATTTTGGCGGCCATTTCCTCCCTGGTGGTGGATTCGTAGGAGGACTTTTGTGTACTATGGCTTTGGCTCTTGCAATGTTCACTTACGGAATTGACAAAGTAAATAAATTACTACCTATTAATTATGTTTATGTTGCTGCACTAGGATTACTATTTTCAATCGGAACTGCGTTTAGTGGTATAGTTACAGGTGAAAATTTCTTCAAACATCACTTTACTCACATCCATATGCCACTTATGGGTGAGATGGAGTTACATACAGCTGCAATTTTTGACCTTGGTGTATATTTAATTGTTGTTGGTGTATTGATGTCTGTAATCTTAGCTTTTGGAAAGGATGGTAAATAATGGAATTTTATATGATTATCTTATGTGGTATTCTAGTTGGATTTGGCGTTTACCTTATGCTTTCTAAAAGTATGATGCGTATTATCATTGGAGTTGGACTTTTTGGGCACGCTGCAAACTTAATTATTCTAATTGCTGGTGGTTTGTATGATGGAGATATCCCTATTATCTCAGAACTTGGGAAAAACTATATTGATCCCGTGCCGGCAGCTTTAATACTTACTGCAATTGTTATCGGATTTGCAGTTACCTGTCTTTTAATTTCAATTTATATCGCAAACTATAAGCTAAAAGGTAGCGATAATGTTATTGAGTTAGAAGATGTAGAACACATAAAGGAGGTTAATAGAAATGCATAGTAATTTACCTGTTATTCCTATTTTTATACCTCTTTTATTCGCTGCAATTACTATATTGTTTAGAAAAAGAATAGGTATGCAACGCTTTTTAACGTTTGTGGCTACTATCCTTACCTTTGGATTTTCAATTTACAATATTTATTTAATAAATAAACACAAAATTTTAATATTAGAAATGGGAAATTGGGTGAGTCCATTTGGTATAACACTAACACTTGATGGTTTAAATAGTATTTTAGTGGCAACATCTAGCGTAGTATTTCTAGCTACACTATTTTATTCATTTAAAACTATTGATAAAATACGTGAACTTAGCTTCTTTTATCCTGGATTTTTATTAATCATGGTTGGAGTTAACGGAGCATTTACAACTGGAGATATATTTAACCTTTTTGTTTTCTATGAAATACTTCTTATGGCTTCATACTTACTGCTTTTAGTAGGTATTAACAAAGAACAGCTTAAATCTTCAATAAGTTATGTATTAATGAATGTTTTTGCTGGAAGTTTATTTGTTATTAGTATTGGTTATTTATATACGATTGTTGGTAGTTTAAATATGGCGTATATTTCACAAACCATTGCCAATATGGACGACCGCCGAGGTGTTTATCTTGTTGGAGCAGTTATGATTTTTGTTTTCTGTATGAAAGGCGCATTATTCCCATTATTTACATGGATGAATAGATCATATGCAGCTCCACCTATTGCTGTATCAGTAATTTTTGCCGCACTACTAACAAAGGTTGGTTTGTACTCTATTATTAGAACTTATGGATTATTCTATTACGGATCAAGTTTTATTAAATCATATTTATTAATTCTTGGGGCTATTTCTATTATTGCAGGGTGCATTGGAGCTATCTACCAAAAAAATCTAAAACAAATCGTAATTTTCAATATAGTTATTTCTCTTGGAGTTATGGTTTGTGGAACTGCTACTCTTAATATTTTCGGTGTTAAAGGAGCATTATTCTATGTTGTGAATGATATACTTCTAAAAGCAGCTCTCTTTATAGTTGTTGGATTAATAATATATGTTAGCGGAGTTAAAGCTCTTAAAAAATGTGGCTTAATAAATAAATATCCACTCTTAGCATGGACCTACTTCATTATAGTATTATCTCTTGCTGGTGTACCACCATTCAGTGGTTTTTATGGTAAAGCACTTATTATTCGTGGATTAGTTCTGGATAATAATATATTTATTGCTGTTCTAGTTGCAGGTTCAGGTTTAGTAGTATTTTATTCTCTAATTAAAATATTCCTTAATATTTTCTATGATAATATTAATAAAAGCCTTATATTAACAGCTTTACCAAAAGGCATATTAATACCTCTTGTATCATTAGTTGCTATTGCTTTTATTATTGGAATATGTTCTAAGCAACTAGATTCTTTCTTTGAGCAAGCAGTTCAAATGATTTTAAAACCTGAACAATACATTGATTTGGTACTTAAGAAAGGAGCATAACTATGGCACTACAATTTTTGATAAATATACTTGTTGGAGTTATATGGATGTTCTTTTCAGCAAACTATAACTCAGAATACTTCGCTGTTGGTTTCTTTTGGGGTATGGTAATTCTATTTATCTTTAGAAATACCTTCGCTAAGAATTTCTTAGGGAAACAACTATACTATGTTTATCTCTACAAATGGCTAAAACTAATAGTAATGTTTCTTATAGAATTATTAAAAGCTGATATCAACGTATTAAAAATGATGTTAAAAAAAGATTTGGATGTTAATCCTGTGATTTTTGAATATCCTTTAACAGTTAAGAAAAATTGGCAAATAACACTACTTGCCAATATGATTACATTAACACCGGGAACTTTAACCGTTAATGTAGGACATGATAATAAACAGCTATTTATCCATTGTCTTGATACGAATGATATTGAAGGTGAAATTGAAGGAATTAAAAATAGTTTTGAAAAAGCAATACTGGAGGTTGATTTAGATGGATAAAATCTTAGATTATACTATTATAATAGGTATTTTTGCAAGTATAGCTATGATATTCTTCCTATTAGTATATATTGTTAAAAAACCAAGTATCTTTGATAAACTAATAGCCAGTGATTTACTTGCTATGCCTCTTATTTGTTTAATAGTTTTGGTAAGTATGTATTACAAAACATTCTCTTATGTTTCACTTATCTTAATTATTGCAATTATTTGCTTAGTTGGAACAATTGTCACAGCAAAATTCTTAGCAAAAAAGGAGGTTTTCAGTGATGATACTAAATAGTATTTTAGATATTATAATGATTATCCTTATCCTTATTTCTGTAGTAGCTATGGTT
>ERZ773014.30-NODE-30-length-98873-cov-31.059564_pt1 | contig 98873 bp, 90 predicted proteins | sample MGYA00580841_ERZ773014 | MGnify/ENA primary metagenome ERZ773014 (study PRJEB29015, sample SAMEA2737989) | human oral metagenome | biome: human oral; feature: human-associated habitat; material: dental | place: China | collected 2067 ... | reverse complement strand
CATGTCGGAAAATTTTTGGAGCGTCTCGAACTTGAAGAAAATATAGAAATGCAGGTTGGTATCTTGCGCTACCTGGTGGCGCAGGGCTGTAAGCATGTGTTTTTCGTCGGGTTTTCTTCGCCAAAACATATATTCGGAATACATTGAGCAATACTTTACTTGTAAAGGTGTATTCGGCCACTGGGGGGCACGTGATTTGCTGTGTGTTGGTGCAGCCCTTTCCTATACTTGGGGCCAGAGCACATGGTCCAGGATGGGGCTAATCACAATGCTATTATGTCCGGCCAGCCGGTGGTGCAGGTTCCTGGTGCTTCCCGGTAGTGGGTGAGAGGCTACTGAGCATGATGTCGGCGTCGGTATAAAAGGTATGTGCGCATGCTGGCGTGCGGGGGAGCGTCGTAAAGCAAAAACCCCAACCGTAATAGATTGGGGTCATCATGTGTGCCCGAGGGGGGACTTGAACCCCCACGTCCATTAGTAGGACACTAGCACCTCAAGCTAGCGCGTCTGCCATTCCGCCACCCGGGCTTAGGATGTGGTTTCAGCCATATCGGCTGGGCACTCGCTACACTTTAAGCGAAAAACCAACAATAAGGCAAATCAGCAGGTAAAACTCCCCAAAATTCCGTTGGTGGCAAAGCTGTTACTGTTAATAATGATGACAGCACACCCATCAGAATCACAACCAAAACCACTCAGGCGGGGGATAGCCTGGCGATGGTTCGCCCCAGACCAACCACCTGCTACCGACCACAGCCTCCGCCCCGACACGTGGGATGGTGGCAGGCGGGTGGCCAGCAACATGCTGTTGGCATACCCCGGGGCGGTGACATGGCAGGTCATCATGCAGGGTGTGGGGTCGGGCATGAGTGCCATCGCCACAATCGTTGTGGGCCGCGTTATCGACGCCACGTTCGGCACGGGCCATGTTGCGGAAATCCTCCTGCCGCTGGGGTTATTGTGCGCACTGATGATCCTCGGCATTGCGGGCGAAACCACCTCAATGGGCATGACCCAAGTGGGGATCGCCCGGGTGGTGCACAACACTCGGCTCTTCCTCACCGGCAGGCTGCTGCGTAGTCGGGATATTCGCCACAGCCCGGGCACGATTTTAAGCACCGTCGATACGGACACGAAAACCTGCGCCGATGTGCGGGAAATCACTGGATTTCCCGTCATGATGATTGGCTATCTTATCGGTGCGACCTTCGGTATCGCCCCCATATCCCTGACGATCGCCCTGCTCCTGCCCGTGGGTGCGCTGCTGACCGCCGGCGCCGCGGCACTCACCGCGAGGCCCATCACCAGGGTGTCTGCGGCCCGCCGCCAGGCAGAGGCCGGGCTTGCCAGCCTTGCTACTGACGTTGCCCAAGGCTCTCGCGTGGTCAAAGGTCTGGGGGCGGTAGAAATCACCCAGCACCGGTTCGACGCCACCAGCGACACGGTCCTTGACGCCATGGAGCGGGACATGCGGGTGTCCATCGGCATGGATTTCCTCCGCCAGCTCGTGCCCACCTTCCTGGTCATTCTCACCATCAGCTATGCCGCCTGGCTCGCCCACCTGGGGGAGATCACCCCGGGTGAATTGGTGTCCATCTCCATGATCGCCGGCCCGGCGCTCCAGGCGTTGGGCATCTCCATGGGCATGCTATCGAGCACCTGGGCGCGCGCCATCGCCGCCGGCGACCGCATCAGTGATCTCATTGACGCCACGGCGGTGGACTCCGAGCAGTCGGGGGACGACACGGGGGAGCGTCGCAAAGCGGAAGAACTCCTCGCCGCCTTGGAGCCTGGGCTGCACGTGTGGCAACCCACCGAGGATAATTACCGCGACTATCATCTGCTCGGCGGGCTCGACGAGGTGCTCGCCACCCCACATCTCGTGAGCGTGTTCGAAGGAACCCTTGCCGAAAATATCAACCCCACCGGAGATATCCCCCATGAACAGGTGATAGCGGCCCTCGATGCTGCCGCCTGCACCGACATTATCGAACGTTTGGGTGGGTACGGTCCGGGTGGGGAATTGCCCACCACCCCGCTCGGTGAGGCCGGCCTCAACCTGTCCGGTGGGCAGCGGCAACGTGTCGCCCTGGCCCGGGCTCTCGCCCGTAACCCTCGCGTGCTCCTGTTCGACGAACCCACCACCGGCCTGGACGCGGTCACCCTCGACGCCGTGGTGCAGGCCATAAAACAGTTGCGCGCCAACAGCATTACCCTGGTCATATCTGGGCGGAAAACCTGGGCCCGCGCCGCCGGAGAGGAACACACCCGATGACTCACCAACTCGCCCACCATGACCCGCTGGCGCCAGCCCCCGTAGCCGAAACCCTCCGCTACCTTGGTGGCTTCCGTAACGCACTCAGCCGCCGCTGGTGGGTAGGCCTTATTGCGCTGCACTGTGTCTTACTTGCCTGCACCATTCTGGAGGCCAACGTGCTGGGCTACAGCGTGGATGCCCTCCGCGGCGTCGCCGTCCCCATTGTCGGTACGGGGGAGCGTGCCCTCATGATCCTGGTCGGCGTGGCCTGTGCCGCCACCTTCGTTGGCCACTGCCTGCGTTCGCTTGCTAACTATCTTATTGGTATAAAACTGCGCCGCATGAGCGTCGACCTGAAACGCGACTGCCTCAACTCCACCCTGCAGGCACCCATTCCCGATGTCATGGCGCTCGGCACCGGGAACGTCATTACCCGCATGACCCACGACATTGACCAGCCTGTCACCCAGTTCAGCCAGATTGGGTCCCGGGTCATGTTCATGCTCCTGATGTTCCCCTTCAGCATCGGCGCCATGACCCTCATCGACTACCGGTTCGGTGTGCTCGCCCTGGTCATCGCCGTTATTTTCGTCCCCATCAGTAAACGCTGGATCAGGGCGCTGCCCCCGGTAACCAACGCCATGTCCGCCATCGAGGCCGAACGTAACGCCACCCTGCTCGACACCCTCCGGGGCCTCGCCACCTTCAAAGCGTTCCGCTACGGCGCCTGGGCGCTTGACCGCATGCAAACCAAAAGCTGGGCGGCCCTCCAGGCCACCGCCACCCGCGTCCCCTACATCAACCGGCTGCTCCACCTCGCCCAAACCATTTCCGGGGTGTGGGTGATTGCCGCCCTCGGCCTCGGCGCCTGGCTGACCGCCCACAACCATATCACCGCCGGCACTGCCTCTGCCGCGGTATTCCTCGCCGTCCGGGCCGAAACCCAAATCTTCAACACCATGTTCTTCCTCAACGACATTCAGGAAGGCATGACCCGGCTCGGCCGCGCCGTCGCCCTGGCGAAACTCTACACCCCAACCGGCCAACGCACCGCACCCGACCTGGAAAAACCCGCCGACGTCACCATTCGTGGCCTGGAATTCTCCTACCCCGACACCACCGAACCCGTGCTCCCCACCCTCGACCTCACGCTGGCAGCCGGCACCACCACCGCCCTCGTCGGCGCGTCCGGGGCGGGCAAATCCACGCTTGCCGCCCTCATGTCCGGCCTGCTGCGCCCCACCGCCGGCACCATCACCGTTGGTGACGTGGACATCGCCCAGGTTTCCGACGTGTGGACCGCCCGCAACGTCACCCTCATCAGCCAGGAGGTGCACATATTCTCCGGCACGCTGCGCGACGACCTCCGTATGGCGGCCCCCACCGCCACCGACGGGGAGCTTCTCGACGCCCTTGCGGCCGTGGGCCTGCCCGAGAACGGTACCGCCTTTCGCCGGGCCTTCCCCCTCGGCCTCGACACCCAGGTTGGGGCGGGCGCGGTACCGCTCATGCCGGAAGTGCAGCAACAAATCGCCCTCGCCCGGGTGCTGCTCCGCAACCCCCACGTCCTCATCCTCGACGAGGCCACCTCCGAAGCCGGATCTGACCAAGCCCACACCCTGGAGGCGGCCGCCGAACTTGTCACCCAGGGGCGTACCGCCCTCGTGGTCGCCCACCGGCTGGACCAGGCGGTAGTGGCCGACCGTATCATCGTGATGGACGCTGGGCGCATCATTGAAGACGGCCGGCACACTGACCTTGTCGCCGCCGGCGGGAGATATGCGCAACTCTTTGCCCGATGGAGCGGTCAGGATCACACCATGTAGGGTATGAATGAACCTATGAGTTCATACGCATCAGACCCCCGATTCCCCGGCCCCGACCCCTACGCGCCCCTGCGGGACCTGCCGGACTTCCCCCTCACCTCCACCGACTTCGGATGCGGCGACGCCATCCCCGACACGTATGTTGCCCCGGCAAACGTGTCCCCCCAACTGGCCTGGTCTGGCCTGCCGGAGGGCACTAAATCCATTGCCGTGACCATGTTCGACCCCGACGCCCCCACCGCCAGCGGGTTCTGGCACTGGGCCGCATTCAACATTCCCGCAACTGTCACGGAACTTCCCACCGGCGCGGGCCTGGCCGACCAGCCGCTGCTGGGGCTTGATGAAACCGTCACCCTGCGGGGCGACTCCGGCATCCGCGGCTACTACGGGCCCAACCCACCCGCCGGCCACGGCCCCCACCGCTACCTGTTCGCCATCCACGCGGTCGACGTGGACCGGCTTGACATTCCCGCAGACGCCACCCCCACTGTGCTGGGTTTTAACCTGTACTACCATTCCCTCGCCCGCGCCGTGTACTGGGGCTGGTACCGCAACGACTAGCCAAAAATGGCCAAAACCCCGGGCCAGCCGTGGCCCGGGGTCATGCTTGGGGTGGGGGAGGAGCGTGGGTTCCGGTTGGGCGGGGTTGGTTTGCGAGTTCAATCCTTCCTGCGCCGGCCCCCAGCACCGGTTTGTTGGGTGTGGGGCCACCGGGACCCCACACCCAATCCTGGCCGGATGGCTAGTCCAGGGTCCACGGCAAGTTCGACCCCACCGCCTCCGAAATATTATTCAGCCCGTAGGCCCGCAACTGGGCGGCAATACCCAAGTGAATATCCCGAATCCAATCCAGGCCACCATAAATCAGGCCGGTGTAGCCCTGCACCAGGGTGGCGCCGGCCGCAATGCGCTCCCACGCATCCTTCGGCGTCGAAATCCCGCCCACCCCAATGAGCACCAGGGAATCACCCACCCGACCCCGCAGTCGTTTGAGCACCTCCAACGCCCGATCCGCCACTGGCGGGCCGGAGATTCCGCCCGGCCCCATGGCCGCCACCTGCGACTCTGGGGTGACCAGGCCATCCCGGGAAATCGTGGTATTCGTCGCCACAATACCATCCAAACCCAACTCCAACGCCAGGTCCGCCACCGCATCCACATCCTCATCGGACAAATCCGGGGCGATCTTCACCAACACCGGCGTGCTCGTGGCCCCCTGCACCGCCTGAAGAATTGGCCTCAGTGACTCCACCGCCTGCAAATCCCGCAACCCGGGCGTGTTCGGGGAAGAAACATTCACCACAAGGAACTGCGCTAAATCCCCCAACAGTGATGCCGACCGGCGGTAATCATCCGCCGCCGCGGCCGCATCCACCACCTTGGTTTTCCCAATATTAATCCCCACCACGGCGCGGGTCTTCCGGTGCCGCAGATGAAACGCCACATCCGCCGCTCCCTCATTATTGAACCCCATGCGGTTCAAAATCGCCTTATCCTTCGGCAACCGAAACAGCCTGGGGGCGGGATTGCCCGGCTGGCCGGCCGCCGTCACCGTCCCCAACTCCGCATAACCAAACCCGATCGTGTGCCACACATCAGCCAACCGCCCGTTCTTATCGAAACCGGCAGCCAACCCCAACGGTTGCGGAAACACCGTGCCAAACACTTCCTGCGACAAGATCGGATCATTCACCTGCACAATCTTCCCCACCAGCCGGTTAACCGGTCGGGGAGTGGCCTGCAACACCCGCAGGGCGGCGGAAATAATGCCATGGATCCGTTCCGGGGACAGCCGGAACATGCCTTTCAACGCCAGGGCATAGGCCTTGGTGCGCCACGGGTGCGGGGTAATCGAATAAGAAGTCATAGGGTGCTTTCCAGTTAAGTATCGCTGATAGGGGAGTTACGGGGTGATGACCTGCACATCAGTTCCGGTGGCGGAGGCCGCGAGGATCGTACCATCAGGTAACGCCACAAGCGATTGGGTGTTTTCAATAGAATTATAGGCTTCCAACTCCTCGCCTTGGCCCGAACCAAGCTGATACCGCCGGATTTTATTATCATCCGTGGTGGCCACCCACACCTGCTGCCGGTTATCATCCCACGCGATAGCCCACGGCGCACCAGTGGTGGGGGTGGTTTGGTGCAGCCGAATCACATCATGGGTCAGATACACCCCGAACTGCTTCCCGATCGTGTCCGTTGCCAACGCCATCCCCTGGGCCCCCGGGGTGATCGTTCCCACACCCAAGCCCACGCGCAGCACCGCGCCCGCCGACTTGTCGGCCACGTTAATGTTTTGGATGATCGTGGTCCGCCGATTGATCCGATACACCGAATCCTCACCGCCAGAAACCGGTACCGCAATCATGGCGTCTGTGGGATCCTCCACCCGAATGGTGGTTTTTTCCCCGTCCTGGTACACGTCCACGTCTTCCCGATCCGAACTACCGGCGAAAATCATCCCACTGGTGGTTTTGACCACCGCCGTCACCGGCTGGTCAGTGGCCTGAAGCAGCACCGGGTCGGCCGTCGGCAGCTCAGCAGTCTTACCCCTGTCGCTTTCTTCGCCGGCCGCATCCCCCGCGCCCCCAGCGTCGTCGGCAGCATCGGCGACGCTTGTCGGAATGCCATACACCCCGTCGGGGCAGCCCAAAACGAATTCGTGCGACGCCGGTGCCGCGCTGATATCCCCGCAGGCAGCATCCACCGGCACCGTCACCAGCCGCCCGGTGCGCAGCTGGTCCACCGTGCCCACACCCACCACGGCCCCGGCGCGGACCGCAACGATTTCCCCAATATGATCCAACTCCGTCACCTTCGCCAGCTGCTCCGGCAGCGATATCACCTCACCGGCCGGCGCATTAACTATGGCCGGAGAAGGCGCGGGGGTGGCGTTCCCCATGGCTGTGGGCAGTTTCTCCTGCACCGATGGTGGGGTGCAGGCCGTGAGCACAACCCCCATCATGATGCCTAACGCGACCAGTGGAAGCCGGCGCGCCGGGCGGGGGGAGGGGGGAGGAAAAAGCGGGGCGGGTTTCGGTTTCACAAGGTCCCAGATTAGCAGGTAGATCCCGTAACTTAGGATTATTGTGCACTACACCCTCAAATACACCCTGCACATTATCTACTGTGAGGGGAGAAGAACCCGCGGTGTACGGTGTGGTGATGTGATTACTACCAGTATCCTCGCCCAGGCTTCCACGGGCGTTAGTGAACAAATGCCATGGTTGGAAGTCATAGTGCTTTCCATTATTCAGGGGTTGACGGAATTCCTGCCGGTGAGTTCCTCCGGCCACCTGCGTATCGCATCCACATTGTTTTTCGATAATGATCCCGGCGCATCGTTTACCGCCGTGGTGCAGCTCGGTACCGAGGCGGCGGTGCTGGTGTATTTCGCTAAAGACATTTTCAGTATCATTGTGGCCTGGTTTAAGGGCCTGGTGAATAAGGATGCCCGGGATTTCAATTACCGCATGGGTTGGATGGTGATCGTGGGTACGATCCCCGTGTCGGCGATTGGGTTTCTCACGAAGGATTTGATTCGGGAGAATCTCCGGAACCTGTGGATTACTGCCACGGTGTTGGTGTTGTTTTCGTTCGTGTTTATCATTGCGGAACGGTTTGGTAGGAAAAACCGGGACTATGAGGAGTTGACGATGCGGGATGCCATTGTGATGGGGTTCGCCCAGTGTTTGGCGTTGATTCCTGGGGTGTCGAGGTCGGGCGGCACGATTTCCGCCGGCCTGTTTTTGGGGCTCACCCGTGAGGTGGCGGCCAGGTTTAGTTTCTTGCTGGCTATTCCCGCGGTGTTGGCCGCCGGCCTGTTTTCCCTCGATGATGCGTTCCAACCCCAGGCGGGTATTGCCGCATCGGGCACGCAGCTTATTGTGGGCACCCTGATTGCGTTCGTGTTGGGCTATGCGTCGATCGCCTGGTTGTTGAAGTTCGTGGCGAATAACACGTTCAGCTGGTTTGCCGTGTACCGGATTCCGTTGGGTATTTTCGTGATGCTGCTGCTGTACACGGGGGAGATCAACCCGTTGGCGGCGGCTTCGGTGTAATTGTTAAGCTTGTCGCATGCATTCGTGGCCCTCTCCGCATATCCCTACCGTCCCCGGCCCGGCCGTGCCGCTGCGCCTTTACGACACTGCCGATGAAACACTGAAACCGGTTCGTGTGACCCATAACCAGGCCGGCATGTATGTGTGCGGCATTACCCCGTATGATTCGACGCATTTGGGGCACGCCGCCACATATTTGGCGTTTGATTTGATTCACCGTTTGCTTATCGACGCCGGGGTGCAGGTCACCTATGTGCAAAACATCACGGATGTGGATGATCCCTTGTTTGAGCGCGCCACCCGGGATGGGGTGGATTGGCGGGAGTTGGGGTCCAGCCAGATTGACCTATTCAGGTCGGATATGGCCGACCTGAGTGTGATCCCCCCACACGATTATGTGGGGGCGATGGAGTCCGTGGGTGAGGTTATTACCATGGTGCAGCAGCTGCTTGATGCTGGTGCCGCCTATGTTGTTGACGACCCTGACTACCCGGATATTTACGTCAGCATCACCGCCACCGACCGCTTCGGCTACGAGTCGAACTATCCCAGGCAGCGCATGCTGGAGTTATTTGCCGAACGTGGTGGTGACCCGGATCGCCCCGGCAAGCGGGACCCGTTGGATGCCCTCCTGTGGCGGGTGGCCCGGGAGGGGGAGCCCGCGTGGGATGCCCCGTTTGGGGCGGGCCGGCCCGGCTGGCATGTGGAATGTTCCGCCATCGCCACCAACCGGTTGGGGAGTAGTTTCGCCATCCAGGGTGGGGGATCGGACCTGATTTTCCCCCACCATGAATTCTCTGCCGCCCACGCCGAGGCGGCCCTAGCCTCCCCCCGCATGGCGGAGCATTATGTGCACACCGGCATGATTTCGCTCGACGGGGTGAAAATGAGTAAATCCCTGGGCAACCTGGTGTTCGTGTCGAAACTCACCGAGGCCGGCCACGACCCGTCCGCGATCCGCCTGGGCGTGTACCTGGGCCACTACCGGTCGGATCGGGACTGGTCCGACAAGGTGTTGTGGGCGGCGGAGCACCGCCTGGTGTATTGGCGGATGGCCACCACCCTCGCCAGCGATGAGTCGGCCGCCCGGGCTTTGGTGCAGCAAATCCGGTCTCTGCTCGCCGATGACCTCAACACCCCAGCCGCGATCAAAGCCATCGACGAATGGGCGGACAGCTGCAACGCCACCGCCACCGACCCCGGCGACGCCATCACCCCGGCTGGCAGCATTGTGGCCACCGCCGTCGACGCCCTCATGGGGGTGAAAATTTCGTGACCGCCATCACTGAATTTATTCAGCAGTTGCGTGAGTTCGGCACCGGGGCGTACCTCCGGCCGGAAGAACGCCAATACTGGGAACCCCCTTTCGACGTTAATGCCCTCCCCGAACTAGAGGCCCTGCTCATCGGCTACGCCAAATCCGTGCCGCTCGACGTGCCCAACCCCGACATCATCCGCGACCATGTGCTGGACCTTTACACCCAACTTCGAGAATTCAACGCCCGGCACAATGATGCCATCATCGAACCTGAAGAAGAAGCCGAAATTACCGAACTGGTCCGAATGATGTGGCCCGATTATGCGGCGGACCACGTGCCCGACTTCGCCGACCTGGATGCGTCGACAAGCGAATAAAATACGCGCATGGCGTGGCAGATTACGGGGCGCGCGGTAGGCCGTACTAAGCTGACTAGCCGATGAGCACCGTATTACCAGTAAAAACCCCCGACTTCCTCGACGCCCTCCACAGTCGCGTCCTCATTGGCGACGGCGCCATGGGCACCCAACTGCAAGGCTTCGACCTTGACGTCGAAACGGATTTCCTCGGCCTGGAAGGCTGCAACGAAATCCTCAACGACACCCGCCCGGACGTGGTGGCCCAAATTCACCGCGCCTATTTCACCGCGGGGGCGGACCTGGTAGAAACCAACACGTTCGGCTGTAATCTCCCCAACCTTGCCGACTACAACATTGCCGACCGCTGCCAGGAACTCGCCTACAAAGGCACCCGCATCGCCCGCACCGTCGCCGACGAGCTTGGCCCCGGCAGGGATGGCATGCGCCGTTTTGTGCTCGGATCCATGGGGCCCGGCACGAAACTGCCCTCCCTCGGGCACGCCCCCTACCTGGATCTGAAAACCTATTACCGGGAAGCCGCCCTGGGCATGGTTGATGGGGGAGCGGACGGCATCCTCATCGAAACCGCCCAAGACCTCCTCCAGGTCAAGGCCGCCATTCACGGCTGCCAGGAGGCCTTCGCCGAGGTCGGCTACCGCCTGCCCATCGTCTGCCACGTCACCGTGGAAACCACCGGCACCATGCTGCTCGGGTCGGAAATCGGGGCGGCCCTCACCGCCCTGGAGCCGCTCGGCATCGACATGATCGGCCTGAACTGCGCCACCGGCCCCGACGAAATGAGCGAACACCTCCGCTACCTGTCGCACAACGCCCGCATCCCGGTTTCCGTCATGCCCAACGCCGGCCTGCCCATCCTTGGGAAAAACGGGGCCGAATACCCGCTGAAACCAGCTGAGCTCGCCGCATCACTGAAAACCTTCATCGAGGAATACGGCCTCGCCATGGTGGGCGGCTGCTGCGGCACCACCCCCGAACACATCGCCGCCGTCCACACCATGGTGACCGGCGGCATCACCCCGGCGGAAAGAACAACACCCGACTCGGACGCGGTGTCTTCCCTCTACACCTCCGTCAACCTCACCCAGGACGCCGGCGTCACCATCATTGGGGAGCGCACCAACGCCAACGGGTCCAAAGCCTTCCGGGAGGCCATGCTCGCCGGCGACCTGGAAACCTGCGTGGATATCGCCAAACAACAAACCCGCGACGGCGCCCACATGCTCGACCTGTGCGTCGACTACGTGGGACGCGACGGCCGCGGCGACATGGCCGCCCTCGCGTCCCTCCTGGCCACCAGCTCCACCCTGCCGATCATGATTGACTCCACCGAACCCGACGTCATCCAAGCCGGGCTCGAACATTTGGGTGGACGCTGCGCCGTGAACTCCGTCAACTTCGAAGACGGTGACGGCCCCGGCTCCCGCTACCAGCGCATCATGCAGCTCGTCAAAACCCACGGCGCCGCCGTGGTCGCCCTCACCATTGACGAAGAGGGCCAAGCCCGCACCGCCGAGAAAAAACTCGCCATCGCTGAACGGCTCATCACCGATATCACCGAAAACTGGGGCCTGGACGAATCCGACATTATCGTCGACACCCTCACCTTCCCAATCTCCACCGGGCAGGAAGAAACCCGCCGCGATGGCATAGAAACCATCAACGCCATCCGCGAATTAAAAGCCCGACACCCGCGGGTACACACCACACTCGGCCTGTCGAACATTTCCTTCGGACTGAACCCGGCCGCCCGCCAGGTACTCAACTCCGTCTTCCTCAACGAGTGCGTCGCCGCCGGCCTCGACTCCGCTATCGCCCACTCCTCAAAACTCGTGCCCATGAACCGCATCGAGGACCGCCAACGCGAAGTCGCCCTCGACATGATCTACGACCGTCGCCGCGACGGCTATGATCCCCTCCAAACATTCATGGACCTTTTCGAAGGCGTCTCCGCCGCCGAAGCGAAAGACGCCCGCGCCGAAGCCCTCGCCGCCCTTCCACTATTCGAACGCTTGTCCCAACGCATTATTGATGGGGAAAAAACCGGCATCGAAACCGACCTTGATGCCGCCATGGCCGAAAAATCCCCCATCGACATCATCAACCAAGACCTCCTCGGCGGCATGAAAACCGTGGGCGAACTCTTCGGCTCCGGCCAAATGCAACTCCCCTTCGTCCTCCAATCCGCCGAAACCATGAAACACGCCGTCGCCTACCTCGAAAACTACATGGAGGCAACCGACGACTCCGGCAACAAAGGCACCATGGTTATTGCCACCGTCAAAGGCGACGTCCACGACATCGGTAAAAACCTGGTCGATATCATCCTCAGCAACAACGGCTACAACGTCATCAACATCGGCATCAAACAACCCATCGCCACCATCATCTCCGCAGCTAGGGAACACAACGCCGACGTGGTGGGCATGTCCGGGCTCCTGGTGAAATCCACCGTGGTGATGAAGGAAAACCTGGAGGAAATGAACGCCCAAAACGCCTCCGACATCCCCGTCATCCTCGGTGGTGCGGCACTCACCCGCAGCTATGTTGAGCACGACCTGGACAACATTTACGCGGGCGATGTCCACTACGCCCGTGATGCGTTCGAAGGGCTCAGCCTCATGGACGAAATCATGGCCCGCAAACGCGGCGAAACCATCACCGAAGACGTGACCAAGCAGCGGAAAAAAGCCGAACGCAAAGCGCGCCGGGAACGGTCCCAAAAGATCGCGGCGGAGCGGAAAGCCAAGGCGAAGCCGGTGCAGCTGCCGGAGCGTTCCGAGGTGGCTGCGGACTTCCCGGTGGCCACCCCACCGTTCTGGGGCACCCGGATCATCAAGGGCCTGTCCGTGTCCGACTACCTGCCCATGCTGGACGAGCGGGCCTTATTCATGGGGCAGTGGGGGCTGAAATCCACCCGGGGTGACGGCCCGGACTATGAGGCGCTGGTGGAATCCGAGGGGCGGCCGCGGCTGCGGGCCTGGATCGACCAGCTGAAAAGCCGCGGCGTGTTAGACCATGCCGCGGTCGTGTACGGGTATTTCCCGGCTGTGAGCGTCAAAGACACGGTCCTGATTCTCGCCGAACCCCGGCCGGACGCCGAGGTGATTCGGGAGCTGAAATTCCCCCGGCAGCAGCGCGGCAAATTCTTGTGCATCGCCGACTATGTGCGCTCCCGCACCCTGGCCGAAGAAACGGGCCAGGTGGATGTGCTGCCCCTGCAACTGGTGACCATGGGGGATCCTATTGCCCGCTACGCAAACGAACTATTCGCCATGAATAACTACCGGGACTACCTCGAAGTGCACGGCATTGGGGTGCAGCTCACGGAAGCCCTAGCCGAATACTGGCATTCCCGCATCCGCGCCGAGCTGCGGCTCCCCGACGGCACACACGTGGGCGATAGTGATGCTCATGACACCCGCCGGTTCTTCGACCTGGACTATTCCGGTGCCCGCTACTCGTTTGGCTATGGTTCCTGCCCCAACCTCACCGACCGACAGGCTATAGTGGACTTGCTGCACTCTGAGCGGATTGGGGTGACACTGTCCGAGGAATACCAATTACACCCCGAACAGTCCACGGACGCATTCGTGCTCTACCACCCTGAGGCTAAATATTTTAATGTTTAAGCTTTGCGACGTCGGAACCCGCCGGGCGTGCTACCAGGCACTAAGGTGAATGATTGTGAATATCAACGAACTACTTGCCCCGGATGTTTTCGTCCCATTCCTCATCGGATTGGGCGTGATCTGGTTAGTGCTCAAGGCAGTAAAACGCGTCATCAACCGGGTGATTACCCTGGTGGCGACCGCCATCATCTTAGGCGGCAGCCAGCATCTGGGTGCTTTTGATGGGCTTGATAATCTCACACATCTCCTACACCAATAAAAATATTGCTTTAATAATTGTGTAACCACTCTCGACAAGTAAAGGACCAACAGATTCATGGACCCAGCACTGTTCTACCCGCTGAAAAACTCCGGCACCGAATACATGGGGGACACCACCCTTTCCCTGACCGTGACCGACGCCGGAACCATAACCATCCCCTCCGGCACACTCCTGGTGTGCGACCCGTTCGCCCAGTTCATCGGGTTATCCCACGGCCTGGTCTATGATGTGCCGGCCGGCGACCACCCCACCAAAGTCACCATTGCGAACATTCCCGGGAAAACCCCAGTCAACGCCTACCTCAGTGTGGTGTTCTCCAACACCGAACCTGTTACCTTCGAACAGCCCTACCCGCACCGCAACCCGGATGAAATCCCCATCCCATCCGCCATGCGCACCGACGGTGTAGCCCTCGACTCCGGGGCCGCCGCCGTGGTCGATGCCGCCGCAGCCGAAGCATTCACCGCCTCCACCGACCTGGACAGCTTCACCGACTACATCCACACAGACGCCCCCGACGGCTGGTTCAACCTCCTCCGCGACCACAACGGTATCGCACAAACCCCCCTACCAGACCACAAAGAAAACATGATACTGGCTAGGTCGGGGTATGATGCCGGGTTCTACCCAATCGTCGCCGGCTACGACCGGAACCACACCATGGTGTCCCTCCACGTTGACTTCCTTGTTGTGGGCGGGCACCCCTACGACTAGGCCCACACCCCACGTCACGGCGTCGACAAGCATGCCGGCGCCATGGAAGAATGGTGCGCGTGAAAGATTTTGACACCCTCTTTACCGAACTCACCCACCGCAAACCCGGATCTGGCACCGACCAGGCCATCGCCAAAGGCATCCACCATTTAGGCAAAAAAGTCATCGAAGAAGCCGGCGAAGTGTGGATCGCCGCCGAATACCAAACCGACGATGAACTCGCCGAAGAACTATCCCAACTCCTCTACTGGGCCCAAACCATCATGATCGCCCGTGGACTCACCCCCGCCGACGTTTACAAATACCTCTAAACAACCATGCTAAAAGTAGCCGTACCCAATAAAGGCTCCCTGTCGGAAGCCGCCCTCACCATACTGTCCGAAGCCGGCTACGCCAGCCGCAGCAACACAAAATCCCTCACCACCCTCGACAAAACCAACAACGTGGAATTCTTCTTCCTCCGCCCCAAAGACATCGCCATCTATGTCGCCGGCGGACACCTCGACATGGGAATCACCGGCAGAGACCTCGCCGCAGACTCCCGCGCCGACGTGACCGAAGTACTCACCCTAGGGTTCGGCGCCGCCACATTTCGCTACGCCGCCCCCAACACCGAAACCTGGACCATCCCCAACATAGCCGGCAAACGAGTCGCTACTTCCTACCCCAACCTGGTGCGCGCCGACCTGGCCCGCAGAGGCATCGACGCCACTGTTATCCGGTTAGACGGCGCCGTGGAAATCTCCATCAAACTCGGCGTCGCCGACGTCATCGCCGATGTAGTATCCACCGGCCGCACCCTCCGCCAACACGGGCTCGCCCCCTTCGGGGAACCCCTCATCAACTCCGAAGCCATTGTTGTGGCCCGAACCGGCGCCGAAATCACCCCCGAAATGATGGTGCTGTTGCGGCGGATGGAAGGAATCCTCCACGCCCATAACTTCCTCATGCTCGACTACAATGTGGAACACCACCTGCTGGAACAAGCCAAAGCCATCACCCCCGGCATATCCGGACCCACCGTGTCCCCACTCGCCCTGGACAATTGGGTTGCCGTCCGCGCCATGGTGCCGAAACCCGAAGCCAACGCAATCATGGACCGCCTCGCCCACCTCGGGGCCCAAGCCATCCTCGCCACCGAAATCCGCATCGCACGCCTCTAAAGTCGACTACAGTAAAAAACTGTATCTGTTACCGCCGCGTGAAAAAACGAGGTAAAAATGGCCAAGTCTGCCCCCAAAAAGGACGAAAAACCCATTCAAGCCCCCCAAAAACCCACAAGTCCCACCCGGAAAGAAGTGGATTTATTGGGGGAAATGGAAGTATCCAACGAGCACTACTACGGCATCCACACCCTCCGGGCCATGGATAACTTCCACATCTCCGGGAAAACCATCAACGACGTACCCGACTTCATCCGCGGCATGGTACAAGTGAAAAAAGCCGCGGCCCTCGCCAACCGACGACTCCACACCCTGCCCGCGAAAAAATGCGACGCCATCGTGTGGGCATGCGACCAAATCCTCCACCACGGCAGGTGCATGGACCAATTCCCCATCGACGTGTTCCAAGGCGGCGCCGGCACCAGCCTCAACATGAACACCAACGAAGTCATCGCCAACCTCGCCCTCGAACACCTAGGCGAACCCAAAGGGGCCTACGACATCATCAACCCCAACGATGACATCAACATGTCCCAATCCACCAACGACGCCTACCCCACCGGCTTCCGGCTCGGCGTCTACGCCTGCATGCAACGACTCATCGAACGAATCGACGAACTGCAACACGCATTCCACCGCAAAGCCGACGAATTCGTCGACATCCTCAAAATGGGCCGCACCCAACTCCAAGACGCGGTCCCCATGACCCTCGGCGACGAATTCAACGCATTCGCCCACAACCTGGCCGAAGAACAAGCCATCCTCCGGGATGCCGCCGACCGACTCCTAGAAATCAACCTGGGGGCCACCGCCATCGGCACCGGGCTCAACACCCCAGCCGGCTACCGCCACCAAGTCACCGCCACCCTGGCCGAAGTCACAGGCCTGCCCATCAAATCCGCCGCCGACCTCATCGAGGCCACCAGCGACACCGGCGCCTACGTGCTCGCCCACTCCGCAGTCAAACGCGCCGCCATGAAACTCTCAAAAATCTGCAACGACCTGCGGCTCCTAGCATCCGGGCCGACCGCCGGCCTGCACGAAATCAACCTTCCCGAACGACAAGCCGGATCCTCCATCATGCCGGCCAAAGTCAACCCGGTCATCCCCGAAGTCGTCAACCAAGTATGCTTCAAAGTCTTCGGCAACGACTTCACCGTCCTCATGGCCGCCGAAGCCGGCCAACTCCAACTCAACGTGATGGAACCCGCCATCGGCCAAGCCCTATTCGAATCCATCGAAATCCTCGGCAACGCCGCCACCACCCTCCGGGAAAAATGCGTCAACGGGATCACCGCCAACGCGGGCGTATGCCGCAAATATGTGGAAAACTCCATCGGCATCGTCACCTACCTCAACCCATTCATCGGCCACCACAACGGCGACCTCATCGGTAAAGAAGCCGCCCGCACCGGCAAATCCGTCCGCGACCTGGTCCTAGAAAAAGGACTCATGGACGAAGCCACCCTCAACCAGGTGCTCTCCACCGAAAACCTCATGCACCCCATGTTTCGCGGCACCCTCTACCTCGACAACTAACCCCACCACAACACCAAGGAGGAAAACCCCCATGCCTACCGACGTCGAAATCGCCCAAGCCCACACCCTCGAACCCATCACCACCATCGCCGCCCGCGCCGGTATCCCAGAACAATCCCTCATCCCCTACGGCACCACCAAAGCCAAAATCGACATCACCACCACCCCCACCGAAACAACCGGCAAACTCGTCCTCGTCACCGGCATTTCCCCCACCCCAGCCGGTGAAGGCAAATCCACCGTCCTCATCGGGCTTGCCGACGCCATCCGGTCCGCCGGCCGCTCCGCCATCGTAGCCATCCGGGAACCCTCCCTCGGCCCAGTCATGGGCATCAAAGGCGGCGCCGCCGGCGGCGGTTACTCCCAGATCGTCCCAATGGAAGACATCAACCTGCACTTTACCGGGGACTTCCACGCAATCACCGCAGCCAACAACACCCTGGCGGCCATGATCGACAACCACATCCACCAAGGTAACCAGCTCGGCATCGACCCGCGCCGGGTCTCGTGGCAGCGGTGCGTCGACGTCAATGACCGTAGCCTCCGGCATGTGGTCACCGGTCTGGGCGGCAAAGCCCACGGGGTGCCGGCCGAAACCGGGTTCACCATCACCGCCGCCAGCGAAATCATGGCGGTCCTCTGCCTCGCCACCGACCTGGCGGACCTGTCGGACCGCATCAGCCGCATGGTGGTCGCCCAAACCTACGATGGGAAACCCGTCACCGCCGGTGACGTCAACGCCCAAGGCGCCCTCACCGCCCTCCTCAAAGACGCCATCAACCCCAACCTGGTGCAAACCCTGGGCGGCACCCCAGCCTTCGTTCATGGCGGCCCGTTCGCTAACATCGCCCACGGCTGCAACTCCCTCATCGCCACCCGCACCGCACTGGCGCACGCCGACGTGGTCCTCACCGAAGGCGGTTTCGGCTCCGACCTGGGGGCGGAAAAATTCTTCGACATCAAAGCCCGCGCCGGTGACCTCGACGTATCCGCAGTCGTGATCGTGGCAACAATCCGCTCCCTGAAATACAACGGGGGACTCGCCCGCGACCAACTCACCACCGAAAACCTGGACGCCCTCCAACAAGGTGTTGCTAACCTGGCCCGCCACGTGGAAAACGTGCGCAAATTCGGGGCGGAACCGGTGGTGGCACTCAACTCCTTCACGTCGGACACGGACGTCGAAAAGCAATGGCTCGCCGACTGGGCACAGGCCAATAACGTCACCCTCGTGCCGTGCGACGTGTGGGCCCACGGTGGGGCAGGGGCCACCAACCTGGCGGACGCGGTCCTTACCACCATCGACGCCGCAACCCCCACCCGCCCCCTCTACGACCCCGCCGACGGCCTGGAAGCCAATATCACCACCATCGCCCGGGAACTCTACCACGCCACCAGCGTGGAATTCACCAAACAAGCCCGCACCGACCTGGCCTACCTCGCCGAAAACGGGTGGGATACCCTCCCCGTGTGCATCTCCAAAACCCAATACTCATTCAGCGACGACCCCACCCTCCTCGGCGCCGCCGAAGGCCACGTCCTCCACGTCCGGCAACTCCTGCCCCGCATCGGGGCCGGCTTCATCGTGGCACTCACCGGAAACGTCATGACCATGCCCGGGCTCCCCAAGAAACCCGCAGCTGAAGGCATCGCCGTCTCAGACGGCGGGAAGATCACCGGACTGTTCTAACTGCCACTTATCCCACGCCCGCTGGGATTCCATCCAAAACTTTGGAGTCTTGCCGAAAACCGCAGACATGCGCTTGGCAAGACTCCAAGTCAATTTCTCCGTGCCCGCAACCATCCCATTCACGGTCGACTCCGGCGCATATAATCGCTTCGCCGCATCATACTGACTCAACCTCATCGGGATTAAATAATCCTCCAACAAAATCCGGCCGGGGTGACGCGGAACCGGGTGATCTGCTGCGGGCATAACAAAAACTCCAACCTAGCCAAAACACAACCTAACACCACCAAAGTTTAAAAACCCCACCCAAATTTCACCAGGTAGGTTAGGCTTTACTCCACCCCAGGGAACGGTGGGGGAGTACCCCCAAACATTGGGCACAACCGTTGATGCGGGCACCACCCACACAACTTCGACGTCTTCGCCCGAAACACCCCAGCGGAAATATCACCCAAAATCTTCCCCCACAAATCCCCCAAATCCCGCTCAAAAAACTCCAACTCCTCCCGAGACGGCGCAAGATACAACGAATCCGCCACCTTCAAATACATCAGCCGTAACTGGTGCGGAATCACCCCCTGAGTCCGCCACCACACCAACGCATAAAACCGCATCTGAAACTTAGCCTGCCCACTATACCGCGGCAACGGCTTCTTCCCAGTCTTATAATCCACCACCCGCACCTCACCAGTAGGCGCCACATCCACCCGATCAATAAACCCCCGCACCGGCACCCCATTCGGCAACACCGCATCCACAAACTTCTCACACGCCAACGCATCAAAACCCTGCGGATTCTCCATCAAAAAATAGCCCTTCAACAACGACCGGCACCCCACCAAAAACTCATACACCTCCCCCTCCGGCACTAACTCCAACAGCGACGGATCCTCCCCACACATATCCGCCCAATTCGGCCGCAACCGCTTCACCACCGCCGGATACGTCCGCTCAGGTCGCTCCCACAAATGCATATCCTCCAAACACGCATGCACCAACGTGCCCCGAACCTGGGCCACAGTCTTCGGCTCCGGTAACTTATCAATCGCCCGAAACCGATACAACAACGGGCACTGCATATAATCATTCGCACGAGAAGGAGACAAGGCAAGACTCACCACACCCAAGCTACACTAGAACACCATGCCCGACGACTTCATCAACTTCCTCACCGCATCACCCAGCTCCTACCACGCCGCCCACACCGGCGCCCACCTCCTTAACCAAGCCGGATTCACCCACCACACCGAAACCGACCCCTGGGACGCCCAACCCGGCGGCCACTACCTCATCCGCGGCGGCGCCCTCATCGCCTGGCACATCCCCACCCAACTCCCCACCAACCCAGCATTCCGCATCATCGGCGCCCACACCGACTCACCCGGATTCAAACTCAAACACACCCCCGACCACACCACCTACGGCTTCAATCAAGCCGCAGTCGAAATCTACGGCGGCCCCATCATCTCCTCCTGGTTCGACCGCGACCTCAAACTCGCCGGCATCATCACCCACACCGACGGCACCACCCACCTCTACGAAACCCCACCACTGCTCCGCATCCCCAACCTCGCCATCCACCTCGACCGCAACCCCACACTCGACCGACAACATCACACCACCCCCATCTACGGCACCACCACCAACCCAACCAGCATCCTCCCCACCAACACCTGCACCCACGACCTCATCACCGTCGACACCCAACCACCCGGCCGCCTCGGCACCGACCACAAACTCCTCGCCGCCGGCAGACTCGACAACCTCAGCTCCGTCTACCCAGCCATCACCGCACTCATCGACGCCGCCGAAGCCGCCACCGACATCCTCATCCTCGCCTGCTTCGACCACGAAGAAATCGGCTCCGCCACCACCACCGGCGCAGCCGGCCCCATCCTCCAAGACACCCTCGAACGCACCGCCTATGCCCTCGGCCTCAACCTCGACGAAACCAAACGCGCCTACCAACGCTCCACCTGCGTCTCCGCCGACGCCGCCCACTCCATCCACCCCAACTACCCAACCCACCACGACCCCCACAACTACCCACAACTAGGACACGGCCCCGTCCTCAAAATCAACGCCAACCACCGCTACGCCTCCACCGCCGAAACCCAAGCCCACTGGCTCAAACACTGCCCCGAATCCCAACACTTCGTCAGCAACAACAACACCCCCTGCGGCACCACCATCGGCCCCATCACCGCCACCCGACTCGGCATCCCCACCGTCGACGTCGGCATCCCCCTGCTCAGCATGCACTCCGCCCGCGAACTCTGCCACCTCGACGACATCACCGCACTCCACAAAGCACTCACCAACTATCTGGTAGGTTAAACCCCCATGGCATACTCAGGACCCTTCCAACCCGGCGACCGCGTCCAACTCACCGACCCCAAACGCCGCCACCTCACCATCACCCTCCAACCAGACGCCAAACTCTCCACCCACAAAGGCATCATCAACCACAACGACATCATCGGCGCCGACGAAGGAACCATCGCTAAAAGCGAACAAGGCACCGAATACCTCTGCTTCCGGCACCTCCTCGTCGACCACATCCTCTCCATGCCCCGCGGCGCCGCCGTCATCTACCCCAAAGACTCCGCCCAAATCCTCACCGAAGGCGACATCTTCCCCGGCGCCCGCGTCCTCGAAGCCGGCGCCGGCTCCGGCGCCCTCACCATCTCCCTCCTCAGAGCAGTAGGGGACACCGGCCAAGTCATCTCCTACGAAATCCGCCCCGACCACCTCGAATACGCCGAAAACAACGTCAACCAATACTTCGGCACCCGCCCACCCAACTGGGACCCCCGCCTCGGCGACCTCCGCGCCACCACCCTCGACGACCTCGACGGCCAACCCGTCGACAGGGTCCTCCTCGACATGCTCGAACCCTGGGAATGCCTCACCGTCGCCAAACAACTCCTCGTCCCCGGCGGAGTACTCATGGCCTACGTCGCCACCGTGCCCCAACTCATGAACGTCATGGAAGGCATCCGCGAACAACAATGCTTCACCGAACCCCGCGCCTGGGAATCCCTCGTCCGCGAATGGCGCGTCGAAGGACTCGCCACCCGACCCGAACACCGCATGAACGCCCACACCGCATTCCTCATCTGGGCCCGCCGCCTTGCCGACGGAGTCACACCCCCCAGGCCGCAGCGCCGCGCCCGAAAATAACCCCCCACCACTGCTTATCGACCCCACCCGCACATAAGCTAAGGTGAAAACCATGCATTCTTCCGACATTGCTTGGATAAAAAAGACCAATGACGAGCTGAAAACCCGCAACGCGAAACTCGCCGAACTACTCAAAGCATCCCGCGATAAACTCCAGGTCCTCCACCAACAATTAGAAGAACTCGCCGCACCCCCCTCCACCTACGGCACCTACCTCGAACCCAGCCCCAACGGGAAAACCGCCGAAGTATTCACCGCCGGCCGCCTCATGCGCCTCGCAATCTCCCCCCTCATCAACCCAGACGACCTGGTGCCCGGCATCCAAGTCCGACTCGGCGAAGCCCACGAAATAGTCGAAGCCTGCTCCTACACCACCACCGGGAAACTCGCCATCCTCGTCGAAATGATCGACCCCACCCGGGCCCTCATCGTCGACCAACAAGGGGAAGAACACGTCGCCCGCCTCGCCCACCCACTCGCAAACCCCACCAACCCCATAAACCGTCGCCCCCGCGCCGGGGACACGGTCCTGGTGGACCTCAAGGCCGGCTACGTGTTCGAAATCATTCCGAAAACCGAGGTGGCCCGCCTGGTGTTGGAAGAAACCCCCGACGCTACCTACGCCGACATTGGGGGATTGGACACCCAGATAGAACAAATCCACGATGCGGTGGAACTGCCTTTCACCCACCCGCAGCTGTACCGCGACTACCAGCTGCACCCACCCAAGGGGGTGCTGCTGTATGGGCCGCCCGGCTGCGGGAAAACCCTCATCGCTAAAGCAGTGGCGAACTCCCTGGCCAGCCGGGTGGGGGATGGGGAATCCAGCTATTTCATTAACGTGAAAGGCCCCGAACTGCTCAACAAATACGTGGGGGAGACCGAGCGGCGGATCCGCCTCATTTTCGAACGAGCTAGGGAACTTGCCGAAGCCGGCCGGCCCGTCATCATATTCTTCGACGAAATGGATTCCATTTTCCGCACCCGCGGCTCCGGGGTGTCCTCCGACATGGAAACCACCGTGGTGCCCCAACTCCTCACCGAACTCGACGGGGTGGAATCCCTCTCCAACGTTATTGTTATTGGGGCCACCAACCGGGAAGAACTTATCGACCCGGCTGTGCTGCGGCCCGGCCGGCTGGATGTGAAAATCCGGGTGGGCCGCCCCACGAAAGACAACGCCAAAGAAATATTCGCCCGCCACCTGGACCAGTCCGTGCCCACGGCAGACAGCGTCGACAAGCTTATTGAGGCGGCCTGCGAATACATGTATGCGGACCGGCCCTATGTGGAACTCACCTTGGTCACCGGGGAAGTGGAAACCCTGCACTACCGGGATTTCATATCCGGCGCCATGATCGCCAACATTGTTGACCGGGCCAAAAAATCCGCCATCAAAGCCCACCTGGCCGGCGACCCCCAGGGCATCACCGCCGACCAGCTGCGCCAAGCCATCGACGCGGAAAACCGGGAAAGCGAAGACATGCCCAACACCGCAAACCCGGACGAATGGTCCCGCATCACCCACCGCACCGGAATCCGGGTCGCCCACGCCCGCGTCATAGGAGGGAACTAACCATGATCTTCGGCACCGAAACCGAATACGGCATCAGCACCCCCACCCACCCCACACTCAGCCCCATCATCACCTCCACCCACGCCGTTGTGGCCTTCAGCCAAGGGCAAGGCGCCCGGTGGGACTTCTCCGCCGAACACCCTCTGCGGGACAGCCGCGGCTTTGACCTGAAACGCTACCGCACCGTGCCCGTCGTCGACCCCAACGCCCTCAACATTGCCAACGTGGTACTGGAAAACGGGGGCCGGTTCTACGTCGACCACGCCCACCCCGAATACTCCAGCCCCGAAACCACCAACCCCTACCAAGCCCTGGTCTACGATGCGGCCGGCGACCACATTCTCCGCACCGCCGTCGAACGAGTGGCCGCATTCACCAGCCGTAACCACTCCATCCTCGACCACCACGACCCCTGCCCACCCCTGAAAATCTACAAAAATAATGTGGACGGCAAAGGCGCCAGCTACGGCAGCCACGAAAACTACCTGTACCACCGCACCACCGACTTCGACACCCTCGCCCAGGCGCTCATACCGTTCTTCGTCGCCCGCCAAATCATCTGCGGTGCCGGCCGCGTCGGGAAAGGGGAGCACGGTGAAACCCCCGGCTACCAAATCTCCCAACGCGCCGACTACATTGAACAAGAAATCTCCCTGGAAACCACCCTCAACCGGGGCATCATCAATACCCGCGACGAACCCCACGCCCGCACCACCACCTACGGGCGCCTCCACGTCATCAACGGTGACGCCACCATGGCCCACCACTCCACCCTCCTGAAACTCGGCATGACCGGCCTCATCATCGACGCCATCGAAGCCGGCACCGACTTCCGCGACCTCCAACTCGCAAACCCCGTTGCCGAATTCCGCAACGTTTCCTACGACCTCACCCTCACCCACCCCCTCACGCTTGTCGACGGCCGACACCTCACCGCCTTAGAACTCCTCGCCGAATACCACAACCGGGTCACCCCCGACCACCTCATCCACCCCCTCTGGCACACCATCATGACCGACCTCAAAACCGGCGGGTGGCAAGCCTGCGCCAACCGGCTCGACTGGTGCGCCAAATACGCCCTCATCACCTCCTACCTCAACCAGGGTCTTACCATCACCGACCCCAAAATCCAACTCATCGACCTCCAATACTCCGACATTGACCCCGCAAAAAGCCTCTACCACGCCCTCGTCCGCAACCACCGCATGGAAACCATCGCCCCCGAAGCCGAAATCCTCGCGGCCGCCACCAACCCCCCAGAAGACACCCGCGCCTACTTCCGCGGCAAACTCATCCACCACATACCCCACCTCATCGACGCCGCCAACTGGGAAGCCGTCACCGTCTTCGGCCATACCATCCCCATGCCCGAAGTCACCACCCACACCAAACAACAAACCGACCCCCTCCTCGACCTCCTCCCAGACAACATCCCCGCATTCATAGCAACCCTCAACAACAATGGAATGGTGAACTAACATGCCACAAACCCACATCAACACCCCCAACAACAACGACGACGACACCACCACCCCCGAAACCACCACCGGTGGCCAAACCCACATCAACACCTCCGGCGTCGACGACCTCCTCGACGAAATCGACGGCCTCCTCGAAACCAACGCCGAAGACTTCGTCCGCTCCTACATCCAAAAAGGCGGCCAATAAATGACCCACACCCGCCGCATCATGGGCATAGAAACCGAATACGGCATCACCGCCACCACCCCCGGCACTGCCAACCACCCCCTCAGCCCCGACGAAATCGCCCGCGTCCTCTTCCGCCCCATCAACCACCAATGGGGCAGCTCCAACATCTTCACCCACAACGCATCCCGCCTCTACCTCGACGTCGGATCCCACCCCGAAATCGCCACCGCCGAATGCGACAACCTCACCCAACTCATCACCTACGACCGGGCCGGCGACGAAATCATCAACAACCTCGCCACCCAAGCCGAACAAACCCTCAAAACCGAAGGCATCAACACCAACGTCTACCTTTTCAAAAACAACCTCGACTCCGCCGGCAACTCCTACGGCTGCCACGAAAACTACCTCATCGACCGGAAAATCGTCCTCAAAACCCTAGGACACACCCTCCTCCCATTCCTCATCACCCGCCAACTCATCTGCGGCGCCGGCAACATCAGCCCCGACGGCACCTACCAATTCTCCCAACGCGCCGACCACGTATGGGAAGGCGTCTCCTCCGCCACCACCCGATCCCGACCCATCATCAACACCCGCGACGAAGCCCACGCCGACACCCACCGCTACCGCCGCCTCCACATCATCGTCGGCGACTCCAACCTCGCCGAACCCACCCTCGCCCTCAAAATCGGCAGCACCACCCTCATACTCGAAATGATCGAAGCCGGGTTCCCCAACCTACCCCACCTCGAATTCGCTAACAACATGGCCGCCATCCGCACCATATCCCGCGACCTCACCGGCCAAACCCCCATCCCCACCACAACCGGCACCACCACAACCGCCCTCGAACTCCAACAACGCTACCTCGACGCCGCCACCGAATGGCTCACCCACCGCGAAGAAACCGGCGGCACCACCAACACCGAACTCACCCACACCCTCAACCTCTGGCACACCACCCTCAACGCCATCAAAACCGGCGACATCACCACCATCGACCACGACATCGACTGGGCCATCAAACTCAACCTCCTCACCACCTACCACACCACACTCGGCCTCAAACCCCACAACTACAACCACCCCAAACTCCACCAACTCAACCTCGCCTACCACGACATCCGCCCCGGCCGCGGCCTCCACCGACTCCTCGAAACCAAAAACCGCATCAACCGCATCACCACCCCCGAAACCGTCACCCACGCCACCACCAACCCACCACCAACCACCCGCGCCGCCCTCCGCGGCACCTTCCTCCACCACGCCACCTACCACCACGCCCCCTTCGCCGTCGACTGGCTCCGACTCAAAATCAACCAACCCGAACCTCAAATCGTCGAACTCACCGACCCCTTCGCCAACACTGACCCCCGAGTCGACGACCTCATCAAATACCTCGAAACCCACAGCCACTATTATCAAGAACCATGAACACCCCCCGCCGCAACTACCACCTCGAACGCCTCACCAACCTCACCTTCGCCTTCCTCAACGCTGCCCAAACCTCCAGCGGCGAACTCACCCTCGACTACATACGCACCCACATCACCGGCTACGCCAAAGACAACCACGGCAACCCCCGATCCCCCGAAGCCACCTACAAACTCGTCTACCGCGACCTAGGCAGCCTCATCCGCGCCGGCGTCCCCCTCGAAATGTACAAATCCGGCGACAACACCATCTGGCGACTCCGCGCCGACGACTACGAACTCCCAGAAATCTCCTTCACCCCAGAAGAAGCAACCATCCTCGGACTCGCCGGCAAAATGGGACAAGGCGACCAACTCGCCACATTCTCCCGCTCCGGCTGGACCAAAATCGCCGCCAGCGGCGCCGGCACCCACCTCACACCCACACCAATATTCACCCCCATCAACGACTGGAACACCCTCGGCGCCCACGACCTCGACCTCATCACCAAAGCCTGCGCCACCAAACAACGCATCAGCTTCTACTACCAACGCACCTCCGCCAGCGACTACACCGAACGCTGGATGGACCCCTGGGGAATCGTCACCAACCGCGACCGCCTCTACCTCGTCGGCCACGACCTCGACCGCGACGCCCCCCGCAGCTTCCGCATCACCCGAATCAGCGAACTCGAAATCCTCAACCCCGAAACCACCGACCTCGAACCCTACGGCCCCTTCCACGAACCACCACCAGACACCAACCTCCAACAACTCGTCATCAACCAACTCAGACAAGGCATGACCCTCGTCGACGCCACCCTCACCATCGAACCCGGCAAAGCCGACGTCCTCCGCAGCCGCGCCCACCAACAACCCGACGGCACCTACAAACTCATCGACGTCGACGCCGACTGGCTCATCCGACAAGCCGTCGCACTAGCCCCAGCCGCAATAGTCACCGAACCCCAAGAAATAGTCACCCAAATCATCAACCTCCTCCACCAAGGAACCCACCATGGCCAGGCCTAAAAACCAAAGCACCACCGACATCGTCCGCATGCTCAACCTCCTCCCATACTTCCAACAACACCCCGGCCGCTCCACAATGGAAGCCGCAGTCGACCTCGGACTCGACCCCGCCACCATCATGGACGACCTCAACCGCCTCTTCTGCTGCGGCATCGGCGACATGCCCGACGAACTCGTCGACCTCGACCCCCAACGACAAGCCGTACAAATATACGACGCCCAAGGCATGGACAAACCCCTCCGACTCACCCGCACCGAAGCCGGCGCCCTCCTCCTCGCCCTCGAATCACTCGAATCCATCCCCGGACTCGTCGAAAAGCACGCCGTACGATCCGCCGCCACCAAACTCCGCACCATCATGCACAACGAAACCCGCGGCGTCTTCGACTCCGAAGCAATCACCGACACCCCCGACGAACCCCACACCATCACCACCCTCCGCACCGCCCTCGAACAAGGACACCAAATAACCCTCGACTACTACCACCGCAACCGCGACGACACCACCCACCGCACCCTCTCACCAACCCGAATCTTCTCCACCGACGGCCAAACCTACCTCCACGCCTACGACCACCACATCAACGACCACCGCATCTTCCGCACCGACATGATCCACAACATCACCATCACCACCACCCCAGCCGAACCCCACACCACCACCCTCCACTTCGACACCAACGACCCATTCAGCCTCACCCACGCCACCGAAAAAGCCACCATCACCATCAACCCCAACGCCAACTGGCTCGTCGACACCATCCCCTGCGACATCGAAACCATCAACCCAGACGGCACCATCACCGCCACCCTCCCCCTCGTATCCCAAGAATGGCTCACCCAATTCGCCCTCAGCCACACCGACCACATCACCGTCACCGAACCTGCCACAATTGCACATACCATCCGCCAACGGGCTAAGGTGGGCTTGGCAGCGTATCATCAAAGCCAAACCAAAAACCAAAACGAAAGGACAACAACATGCCCGGAGTATGGGAATGGGTCATCATCGCCGTCGTCGTCATCATCTTCTTCGGAGCCAACAAACTCCCCGACGCCGCCCGCTCACTAGGCCGCTCCATGCGCATATTCAAATCAGAAGTCAAAGAACTCAACAAAGAAAACAACACCACAACCACCAACACCGAAACCCCCACCACCCCTGATAACACCACCGACACCCCCAAAAAAGACCAAGCCTAACCAACCCCCACCACCAACCCCATGACAAAAAAACCACAGAACCCAACCGGCGACATGACCCTGGTCGAACACCTCAAAGAACTCCGCCGCCGCGTCATCATCGCCCTCATCGCCTTCGCAATCGGCACCATCATCGGGTTCATCTGGTACGGAACATCCCCCTCACCCATCCCCACACTCGGCGACATCCTCCGCGGCCCCTACTGCTCACTACCAGCAGACAAACGCGCCGCCTTCACCCTCGACGGCGAATGCCGACTCATCGCCACCATGCCATTCGAAGCATTCTCCCTCCGACTCAAAATCGGATCCCTCGCCGGCGCAGTCCTCTCATCACCCATCTGGCTCTACCAACTCTGGGCCTTCATCACCCCCGGCCTCCACAAAAACGAAAAACGCACCACCACCATATTCGTCACCATCGCCGTCACCCTCTTCACCGCCGGCGCCACCCTCGCCTACTTCGTCGTCCACTACGGCCTAGAATTCCTCCTCACCATCGGCGGCGAATTCCAAGTCACCGCCCTATCCGGCGAACGCTACTTCAACTTCCTCCTCGCCCTCCTCATCATCTTTGGCGTCAGCTTCGAAGTCCCCCTCGTCATCGCCATGCTCAACATCGTCGGCATCCTCCCATACGACATGGTCAAAAACAAACGCCGACTCATCATCGTCATCCTCTTCATCTTCGCCGCCATCATGACCCCCGGCCAAGACCCATACTCCATGCTAGCCCTCGCCCTAGCACTCACCCTCCTCGTCGAACTCTCCCTCCAATTCACCCGCATCAACGACAAACGCCGAGGACGCAACCGCCCCGACTGGCTCAACACCGACGACGAACACGCCTCACCCCTCACCACCCCAACCAAACCCCCCAACCCACAACCCACCCAAAAACAACCTATAAATAACCCCACAAACTTCGACGACATCATCTAGTAACCTATAAATTATGCACCTAGACGAATTCGCCGCCCACCTCAAATTCCCCCTCGACGAATTCCAACACCAAGCCTGCCAAGCCGTCGAAAACGACCACGGCGTCCTCGTCTGCGCCCCCACCGGCGCCGGCAAAACCATCATCGGCGAATTCGCCGTCAGCCTCGCCCTCTCCCGAGGCACCAAATGCTTCTACACCACCCCCATCAAAGCCCTCAGCAACCAAAAATACCACGACCTCGTAGCAGCACACGGCCCAGAAACCATCGGCCTCCTCACCGGCGACACCACCATCAACCACAACGCCGACATCCTCGTCATGACCACCGAAGTCCTGCGCAACATGATCTACGCGCAATCACCCACCTTCGACCGCCTCACCCACGTCGTCATGGACGAAATCCACTACCTCTCCGACAAAACCCGCGGCAGCGTCTGGGAAGAAATCATCCTTGGCCTCCACGACTCCATCAAAATCATCGGACTCTCCGCAACAGTCAGCAACTCCGAAGAATTCGGCCACTGGCTCACCACCGTCCGCGGCAACACCGACATCATCGTCACCGACCACCGACCCGTCCCACTCAACCAATGGATGCTCGTAGGCACCACCCTCCACCCACTCTTCGAACCCAACACCACCACCCTCAACCACCAACTCGCCACCCACATCAACAAACTCGAACACACCTACCAAGACAACCACCCCACCTTCCGCACCCGCAGCACCAACCCCAACCACACCACACAACCACCAAAACTCAACTACCGACCCCTCGGCCGACCCGAAGTCACCACCATCCTCGCAGCCAACAACATGCTGCCAGCCATCACCTTCATCTTCTCCCGCATCGGATGCGACAGCGCCCTCGCCCAATGCCTCCGCTCCCGCATCAACCTCACCACCCCAGAAGAAACCAACCGCATCAAACACATCATCGACACCAACATCACCACCATCCCTGAAGAAGACCTCAAAGTCCTCGGCTACCGCAACTGGCGCACTGCCCTCACCCGCGGCTTCGCCGCCCACCACGCCGGCATGCTCCCCGCCTTCCGCCACATCGTCGAAGAACTCTTCGTCAACGGCCTCCTCAAAGTCGTCTTCGCCACCGAAACCCTCGCCCTCGGCATCAACATGCCCGCCCGCACCGTCATCCTGGAAAAACTCGTCAAATTCGACGGCGAAGGACACGTCGACCTCACGCCCGGCCAATACACCCAACTCACCGGACGCGCCGGGCGGCGCGGCATCGACGTCCTCGGCAACGCCGTAGTGCAATGGTCACCAGCAATGGACCCCCAACAAGTCGCCAACCTCGCATCAACCCGCACCTACCCACTGGTATCAACATTCACCCCCGGCTACAACATGAGCGTGAACCTGCTGAAAACCATGGGATTTACGGCAGCCCACCACCTGCTAGAAATGTCATTCGCACAGTTTCAAGCCAACAAAAGCATCGTGGGGCACGCCCACCGGGTCGAAAAGGCCGAACAACGGGTGCGGGAACTAGAACAGCAGCTTGAAGAAGAGCTAGCAGCCCGGCAGGTTCCCAGCGAACAACCACTGGCGGAATTCCTGGAATACATGCAACTGCAGCGGGACCTGAGCCTGGAGGAGCGGAACGCGAAAAAGCTCCGTATCCGCCAGCGCCGGGAGGCAGTGACCGCGGTGCTGTCGAAGGTGCGGGTGGGGGATGTGCTTGCCCTGTCCACGAAGAAACGGCCGGTGTTGGCGGTGGTGGTGAAGGCCCCGGGCCGGCCGGCGGATCCCCGGGTGGGCATCATCATGGAGTCCGGTTGGCGGGGGACCGTGGAGGTGGATGACTTCGCGGTGCCGCCGAAGGTAGTGAGCCACATGCGGTTGGGTGGCTATCACAAGGCCATGGACACCAAGCAGGTGGTGAAAAACCTGAAGAAGTATGCGCATTCCCGGCCGAAAAAGCTTCGGGCGGCCACCACGGATAAGCTCACGAAGAAGGCCCTGGCGCTGCATGCGGCGGTGCGGGGACACCCGGTTCGGTATTGGCAGCAGGTGGATGATTTAACCCAGATTGGGCACGATATTATTCGGGCGCGCACCGAAGTGGATAAATTGCACGCAACTGTTGATGCGTCGGTTGACACGTTGGGGAAGGAATTCGACCGTATCCTGGGGTTATTGGCGGAGTTGGACTATGTGGAGTACGTCGACGGTGACCGTAATAACCCTCGCGTGTCTGAAGAAGGGGAGCGGTTAGCGCTCATCCACAGCGAATGTGATCTGTTGGTGGCCCAGTGTTTACGCCGCGGCATTTGGGATGGTCTTGACCCCGCGGAGCTGGCGGGGGTGGTGAGCCTCTGCACGTTTGAGAATCGGCGGGAGACCCGGGGGGAGCCGATTGGGGCGACGGATGCCATGGCCGATGCTATGGATAATACGATCCGGCTGTGGGAGGAGCTGCACAGCGATGAGCGGCGGCATCAGCTTCCCGAGACCCGCTACCCGGATTCGGGGTTTGCGTTGGCGATTCACCAGTGGGCGGCCGGGGCGCCGTTGGGGTATTGCATGGCTGCCGCGGCGGAGTGTGGTGCCGAGCTGACCCCCGGTGATTTTGTGCGGCAGGCCCGGCAGGTGGTTGACCTGCTGGAGCAGGTGCGGAAGACCGGCTATCACGAGGACATGATTTGGGCGGCCCGGCACGCGGTTGATGCTATTCGCCGGGGTGTGGTGGCAATCGGTGCATAGCCGCCCGGATTTCGCCCAGGTGCGGGTTGATGAGCGAGATGGTGGCCACTCCCAGGTTTTTGCCGTAGGGGTCGAGGATGAGCGATTGCAGCCCCACTAGCTGGTTGTTGACCATGACTGGTCCGCCGGAGTCGCCGGGGATTGCGGGGTTATTGGGTTGGCGGATTACGAGTGCGTGCCGCACTCTAGTGTGATAGTTTTTCCCGATGACCTGTGGGAATTTAAACCATATGGTTCCGGGGCGTTGTTGGGGTTTTCCACCGCCCATGCCGTAGCTGATGGTGGGGGTGCCGCGGGTGAGCGGGGGAAGCGATGCGGCTGTGGGTAGGGGAGTGGGGGTGATGGTGGGGTGGTCGGCTTCCATGATGGGGCGGGCGAGCCGGAGCACACTGATGTCGGTGGTGGCGAGGTCTATCCAGCCGGAAACTTTACGATTCCAGTGGTCGCCGAAGACGAACATGTCACCGGCGGTGCGGTGGCGGAGGAAGTGGCGGGCGGTCAGGATGAAGTAGGGGTCGATGAGTACGCCGGAGCAGTAGCCGGTTGGGGTGTGGACCCGTACCAAAGAAGACAACATAGTTACGATAATGCCATGAGTGATTCAGTTTCGGTATTGACGTATTCGGGTAGGTTGCGGCGGGCGCAGGAGTTGTGTTCCCGCCGGGGGTTGGCGGGGTTGGTGCTTGGCCAGGGGGAGCAGTTGGCGTATTTGACCGGGTTGCGGTTTGATACGCATGAGCGGTTTTCGGCGCTGGTGGTTCCGGCCGTGGGGGAGATCCGGTTGGTGTTGCCGGTGGTGGATCGGGATGTGACGCCTGAAGAAGGGTTAGGAATCAAAGTGGAAACCTGGGTGGATGGTTCGTCGCCGTATGATTTGGTGCCGACTGGTCGCATAGGAGTGGGGGCGGAATTGGTTGCGAGTCATGTGCTAAGGCTGATGCCGGGGCGGGAGTTGGTGTCGGCCACGGAGGTGCTCGCAGAATTATTTGTGAGTAAAGAGAAACTAGAACTTGAAGAGTTACGGAGAGCCGGCAAAGCAATCGACCGCGTGCATGCGCAGGTCCCGCAGTTGCTGCGTCCGGGGCGCACTGAGCGGGAGGTTGCGGCGGATCTTTCCCGGCTTATCCTTGAAGAGCATGAAAAAGTTGATTTCGTCATCGTGGGCTCTGGGCCAAACGGTGCGAATCCGCATCACGAGTTTTCGGATCGCATTCTTGGATTGGGGGATATGGTGGTGGTTGATATTGGGGGTTCGTTGCAGTCGGGTTATCATTCGGATTGCACGCGCACGTATGTTGTGGGTGGCCCCGGCGCGGTTCCGCGGATGTACCAGGTGCTTTACGACGCCCAGGCGGCCGCGGTGCGGACGGTTCGTCCGGGGGTGACGGCTGAGTCGGTGGATGCTGCCGCCCGGGAGGTGATTTCGGCGGCTGGTTTTGGGGAGTTTTTCATTCACCGGACGGGCCATGGGATTGGGCTGTCGCTGCATGAGGAGCCGTTTATTGTGGCGGGAAACACCATGGAGTTGTTGCCGGGGATGGCGTTTTCTGTCGAGCCGGGGATTTATATTCCGGGGGAGTGTGGGGCCCGGATTGAGGATATTGTGGCGGTGACTGAGGATGGGTGCGAGCTCATGAATAATCGGCCACGGGAGTTGTTATAAATTGCGGCGTGTTCGGTCTGGCGCGCGATGCGGTGGGGAGATTACGGCTAGACTCATTCGATATGACCGAACCACATGTCCAGATTCGTAGTGATGTTGATGATTCCGCTGTAACCGATAACACTGTATCCGTGGTGGGGTTGTCGGCGATGGGCATGAGCGAGTTGGGGGCAACCGCGGTGGCTGTGTTGCGGGATGCGGATGTCATTTTGGGGTCGTGGCGGCAGTTGAATCTGTTGTCGGATGATATTACGGCGGAGCGGCGGCCGTGGCCGTCGCCGATGTTGCCGGCGCTGAACCGGATTTTTGGGGAATTGGCGGGGAAGAAGATAGCGGTGTTGGCCAGTGGGGATCCCATGTTTCATGGTATTGGTTCGACGTTGCGTCGTAAGTTTCCGCACATGTCTATCGTGGTGTATCCGCATGTGTCGTCGGCGTCGCTGGCGTGTGCCCGCTTGGGGTGGGCTGTGAACCGCACGGGGGTGTATTCCTTGGTGAATCAGGTGGTGGAGTCGCTAGTGTTGCCGATTGAGGCGGGGCAGCCGTTTTTGGTGTTGGGGCGGGACGATAAGACCCCGATGGAGATTTGCCAGTTGTTGGTGAGTATGGGGCAGCCGGATGCCCGGGTGGAGATTCTGAACGATTTGGGGTCGAAGGTGGAGGCGCATTCGGTGGGTTCGGCGGCGCAACCACCCCAGGTGGTGAGTGTGTTGAATGTGATTGCGGTGGTGCCGCAGCGGCAGGGGTGGGCCCGCACCCCGGGGTTGCCGGATTCCGCGTTTTCGCATGATGGCCAGTTGACCAAGTCGCATATTCGGGCGTTGACGGTGGCGGCCTTGGCGCCGCGGGAGAGGGAAACCTTGTGGGATATTGGGGGTGGGGCTGGCAGCGTGGCGATTGAGTGTTTGCGGGCCACGAATACGGGCAAGGCGGTGTGTTTTGAGGCGGATGAGATTCGTCGGGGGCGGATCCTGAAGAATGCTCGAAAATTAGGAGTAGCACACCGGCTGGCGGTGCAGGGTGCAGCACCGGATAATTACACGTCGGTGCCAGATAATCCAGATGTGATTTTCATCGGTGGCGGGTTGACCATGCTGGGAGTGTTTGCGGATGCGTGGAATCGCCTAAAAGTTGGGGGCCGGATGGTTATTAATGCGGTTACGATTGAGTCGGAACAGCAGCTATGGCAGTTGAAACAGCGCTATGGTGGTGAATTGGTGCGGTTGAGTGTGGCGAAGGAGCATCGGATTGGTTCGTTTGCCGCGTTTCAACCGGCGCTGCCGGTCACCCAGTGGGTGGCCACGAAGCAACCGACTGTGACGTAAGTCAAGGAGAGTGGTCGTAGTATGACCGTGTATTTTATTGGTGCCGGCCCGGGCGCGGCGGATTTGTTGACGCTGCGGGCCGATCGGCTGATTCGTACGTGCGACATGTGTTTGTATGCGGGTTCGATAGTGCCGGATGAGGTGTTGGCGCATACCCCGGAGGGTGCGGAGGTGATCAATACTGCTCGCATGCCGTTGGAGGAGATTATAGCGACGATTATTCGGGCGGATTCTGAAGGAAAGAATATTGCCCGCCTACACTCAGGCGACCCCACATTATATTCGGCTGTCGCGGAGCAGATACGGCGGCTGACGGAGGTGGGGATAGCTTATGAGATTGTGCCGGGGGTGCCAGCGTTTTCGGCGGCTGCGGCGTCGTTGGGCCATGAGTTGACGGTGCCGACGGTGGGGCAGACGGTGATTTTGACTAGAGTGTCGGGTCGGGCGTCAGCCATGCCGGAGGGGGAGGATTTACCCACGTTGGGGGCGTCGGGGGCCACGATGGTGATTCATTTAGCGGCGCACGATATTCGCCGGGTGGTGGCGGAGTTGACGCCGAATTATGGACCTGATTGTCCGGTGGCGGTGGTGGCGTTTGCTAGCCGCCCGGCGGAGGTGATTGTGCGGGGCACGTTGGCGGATATTGCGGAGCAGGTGGAGTTGGCGGGGATTACCCGCACCGCGGTGATTATTGTGGGTCGGGTGTTGCAGGCGACGGAGTTCCCGGATTCGTTTTTGTATTCCGATGATCGGCCGCGTGATGATGAAGGGCGTACTATACCGTGCATGCATTAATTTTGGGTGGTACTCATGAGGGCCGGGAGTTAGCCCGGTTGCTTGTCGACGCTGGGTGGTATGTGACTAGTTCGCTTGCTGGTCGGGTTGCGGCGCCACGCCTGCCGGTGGGGGAGGTGCGGGTTGGTGGTTTTGGTGGGCCTGCCGGTTTGACCCGGTGGCTTATGGGTAGTCAGATTGATGTGATTATTGATGCCACTCACCCGTTTGCGGAGCGGATTTCGTATTCCGCGGCGGAGGCCGCAAATGCTACCGGGGTGCCGCTGATAGCATTGCACCGGCCGGCGTGGACGCCGGAGCCGCGAGATAAGTGGATTCTGGTGCAGTCCATGGCGGAGGCGGCCCGGATTGCGGCCCAGCAGTTTCATCACGTGTTTTTGACGATTGGCCGGCAACAGTTGGCCCCGTTTGCTGATGATCCGCATAATTTATATGTGATTCGGGCGGTGGAGCCGCCGCAGGTGGTGTTGCCGAAGCGGAATCGGGTGATTTTGTCCCGTGGCCCGTTTACTGTGGCGGATGAGAAGAAGCTGATGCGGGATAATCAGATTGATTGTGTGGTGACAAAAAACTCCGGGAGCGAGTTAACTCGTGCGAAGTTAGTCGCCGCCCGGGAGTTGGGGATTACGGTGATTATGGTGCAGCGCCCCCAGTTGCCGAAGGTGAAAACGGTGGTGCACACCCCGGCGGAGGTGCTGCAGATACTGTCAGATTCTGCTTAGATGTGGAAGAAGTTGTACACGGCTACCCGCAGCGGCCCAATGACCAGGCCGATGACACCCATGACGCCGAGGATGAGTACCGCGGTTTGGATGGTGGGGTTTTGCCGCTCAAACCAAGCTTCGGATTTGGAGCTGCCGTCGCCAACTTTGAGTTTTTTCACCTCTGCGGAGCCTGAGGAATTCTTCGTCACACCCGGCACGCCGGCGGTGTGGTGCAGGTCCGTGTTGTTGTTTTCCGACGATAACCCGTTCCCTTGGGCGGAGCCTTCTTCTTGTTTGGAAGAGAGTGATTGCTCAGCGGAGGTTGCCTGGTCAGCGCTGCCGGTGTTGGGGGCGGCGTAGGCGGCGGTAGTACCGGTAGCAATCAGGGCAGTGGTGGTTGCAACGATGAGAGCGCGGGTGATCTTCATGCGAAACAAAACGAGTCCTCCTCGATGGACAAAAAATTCAATAAGAAAGTTATTGGATGAGACTAATACAAACTTAGTTCACTAGCCATATCGTCGAGAAGTAAAGACCCGTTTCACTCCCCCCTCATCGGTGCCCACACCCGCTTGGTATGTGCGGGTGGTTGAGGCGCCGATGATGAGCATGGTTTGCATGTCAACCACGGACGGATCGAAATCAGCAAGAGTGGTAACGGTGACTTGTTCGTGGTTGCTGCCCACCGCCCGCGCCACGATAACGGGGGTAGTGGGAGCCTGATATTCTGCCACGATTTTCTTGAGGATGGCCACTTGATCGCGGCGTTCTTTGGACGCTGGATTGTACACGGCGAACGCCATGTCGGCGCCGGCGAGTGCCCGCACCCGGTTTTCCACCACTTCGAATGGTTTTAGCCGGTCCGAGAGGGAGATCATGCCGAAGTCATGCCCGAGCGGGGCGCCCACCCGGGACGCCACCGCCTGGGCCGCGGTCATGCCCGGCACGATCCGCACCGGCACATCCCGCCATTGGTCGTCGTCGGCGGTTTCGATCACGGCCGCGGCCATAGCAAACACCCCGGGATCCCCGGAGGACACCACCGCCACCCGCCGACCACGTTTGGCCAGGTCCAGGGCCATGGCAGCCCGTTCCGCCTCCACCTTGTTGTCCGAAGGATGCCGTTTCTGGCCGGCCCGGTGCGGCACCCGGTTGACATAGGTAGAGTAGCCAACAATGTCGGTGGCGTGGGCGAGTTCCATGGTGGCTTCCGGCGTGATCCATTGGGGGGAACCCGGACCCAGGCCCACAACCACGACTTCGCCGCGTGGCTTATCGCCAGCAGGGATCGCGTCGGTGGCGTCGATTCCCCCGGTGGAGGGCACGACCACCACCGCGAAATAGGGTATGGTTTCCGGGTCGGCGGCTAGCACCGGGATAATGGTTTCATCGGTCATGCTGGCCCGCACCACAACGTAGGCTTTGTCGGCCACACCGGCGTCGACGAGGGCCTGCTTCACCTTGGGGAAGGTTCGCCCAAGCTTCATGATGACGGCGCAGTCTGTGTCCCGCAGCCGGGCGGTCAAAACCACCTGGTCCAGGGTTCCCGGCAGCACCGTGAGTATTTCTTCTTCCTCACACAGGGGTTGGCCGAGCGCGTCGGCGGCCGCGGTGATGGAGGGAATGCCGGGGATGATGGTGCTGGGGAATTGTTCCGCCAGCACCCGGTGCAGGTGCTGGTAGGAGCTGTACAGCATGGGGTCGCCCAGGGTGAGGACGGCCACGGTTTTGCCGGCCGCCAGGTGGGCGGCAAGCCGGGTGGTGGCCTCCAGGTAGAAGTCCGCCATGGCGCCAGCGTAGCCACCGGGGTGGTCGACAATGCCGGTGGTGACGGGGTATTCCAACAGTTCCAGCTCGTGGTTGTCGCTGAGGTAGTTGGTGGCGATGGTTTTCGCGGCGGATACTCCACCAGGTCGAGCGTGGAAGGCGATCACGTCGGCGGTTTGGATGGCCTTGACCGCTTTGATAGTGAGCAGTTCGGGGTCGCCGGGCCCAACCCCAACGCCGATGAGGGTACCGGTAGGTCGCTGTGTCATGGTTGTTCTAGGATCTCTTTTTCGGTGGCGAGGGCGTTGATGGCGGCGCAGGTGATGGCCGAGCCGCCGCGACGCCCGTGGACGGTAAGGAATTCGGTGCCGACCGCCGTGGCGGCGGAAGCGAGTGCTTGTTTCGATTCCGCCGCCCCAACGAATCCCACGGGGATGCCGAGGATAGCGGCGGGGCGGGGGCGGGCCGGGTCCGCCAGTAACCAGTTCAGGAGGTGAAACAGGGCAGTGGGGGCGTTGCCGATAGCCACCACCGCGCCATCAAGGTGGGGTTCCCACAGTTCCACGGCAGCGGCGGTGCGGGTGGTCCCTAACTGTTTCGCCAACCCCGGAACCCGATCGTCGCGGAGGAAGCATAGCGCCTCGTTGTTGTGGGGGAGTCGGGTCCGGGTGATGCCGGAGTGCACCATGAACACATCCGTGAGGATGGGTTTGCCCGCGGCCAACGCCATCCGGGCGGCCGTCACCAGGTGCGGGGAGAACTCGATGTCGCGCGCCAGGTCGATTTGCCCCGCCGCGTGGATCATGCGCACGGCAACTTGCGCTTGATCCGGGGTGAACGCGCCAAGGTCGGCCTCGGCGCGGATGAGGGCAAATGACTGGCGGTAGATTTCATTACCGTCGGTGAGATATTCAAACATGTTTTCTATCGTTGGTGGGTGATGAGGTATTCGCCTTCGGCAACGGCCAAATATTCGGTGTGGGCGACCCGGGGATGCCCGCACCGGCGATCACAGCCGGAGAAATGCACCAGGCCATCGGGAATATTAGCACTGTTCATGAGGGCCACGGCATCGTCGTGGGTGTACGACTTGGATTTCGCGCACCCGGGGAGCCCGGTGCAGGCGGTGATGCGCAGCCAGGGGGAGTCCGCGTCGAAAATAAGTCCGAGCGGGGCGAGCGCCTTAATGGCGGCTTCGGCGTGGGATTCGTCAAGGTCGTGGATGACAAGTGACGCCCACGGGGTGATGGTGGTTTCCGCGCCCAAGGTGGCAAGCATGGCGGCGACGGCGGCGGGGAAGAACCCGAACCGCAGCCCGGCGCCCAAAGTAACGCGCCCGTGATCGTTATCGATCCAGCCGATGGGGGCGCTGGTGGTTTCCGGCACGGTGGGCAGCTCATCCAGCTTTTCGACGGCAAACGCTTCGGCAATGTCAGTCAGGATGAGGGAAATGTCCTCGGGGGTTTCGTGCAGCCGCCACGCATCACCCCGGTGGGCTTGCCACCAGGCGGCGGCGAAAGCGAGCACCTCCGGCACATCCGACTCGGAGACGGTGACGTGTTGGGGGGCGCCGCCTAACACCAGTTGGTAGCGGTCACCAACCTTGCGGGCCGCGAAGTCGGGTTCTTGGCTGATGATGGCCCCATCCCCGGCGTCGATGCCGAAAAGGGTGCGGCCGGACAGGCCGGCGGTTGCGTCGGTGGCCAGGAGGGCTGCATCCAGGGCGTCGACAAGCGGCCAAAGTTCAGGGGACAGGGGGGAGGCGATGATGTTGCGGATTTTGTCGTGGGGCTGGGAGGGGACAAAACCGGCTTGGGTGACCACGCACCCGAATTCTTGGTCCTGGGTGACGCCGCGGAATTGCATATTACCGCGGGTGGTGACGTGAATGTTGCCGTCGCCGAGTTCGGTGGCGATGCGGGCAATGTCGGCCCATTGTTGGGGTCGAACATGGCCACCGGGGAAGCGGACCCGCCCGATAGAGCCGTCGGTGGCGTGGTGGAGTTTGAACGCACCTGGGCAAATATCGCCTCGGGTGCGGTCTGGGGCTGAAATAAGGGAAGTCATGGTGCTCATCCTAGTGCGAAATCTCATTATCCGACCAAGTAGGCTAATGTGATTTTATGCTGTGGTCCTGGAAACCAGTGGAATTCTGGGCGGTCGCGCCACTGTCATAGTCAGACCCTGGACCAGGCGTTATTGCCTTTCGCTCCTAGATTAAAAGGCGCGTCACCTTAAACCAGTTTTTGAAAGGACTATTTTTCTCGTGATTACGTTGCTTTCCACTTCGGACACGGATTTGTTGTCGGCGCAGGCCGCCACCCACACCGAGGATGTGCACTATCAGTACGCCAATCCGAACCTGCTCACCGAACAAACCCTGGCCCAGCTGGTGGACACCACGGATGTGTTTGTGGTGCGCCTGTTGGGCGGCAAACGGGCCTGGGAGTGGGGGCTTGATGCGCTGCTGGCCAGCAAAAAGCCCCTGGTGGTGGTGTCCGGTGAGTTGGCGGTCGATGCGGAACTCACCGACCTGTCAACGGTGCCGGCCGGTGTGGTCACCACCGCCCACACGTATTTAGCGGAAGGCGGCAAGCAGAATCTTGTCAACCTGCATAATTTCCTTTCCGACACGGTGCTGCTCACCGGTTTAGGGTTTGAGGCGCCCAGCCACATGCCGATCTGGGGCCACCTGGAGGACGGCACGTGGGATGCGGGCGCGGATGCGCCCCGGGTGGGGATCGTGTACTACCGGGCGCAGCATTTGGCCGGTAACACGAATTATGTGCATGCGTTAGCAGATGCGCTTGTGGCCCGGGGCGCCACCGCGGTGCCGATTTTTGCCGCCTCGTTGCGGCAGGCCGAGCCGGAGCTATTGGCGGAACTTGCGACGTGTGATGCGCTCATCACCACGGTGTTGGCGGCCGGCGGGACGAAGCCCGCCAGTGTGGGGGCCGGCGGGGATGATGAGGCGTGGGATGTTGCGGAGCTCGCCGCATTGGACATTCCGATTATCCAGGGGTTGGCCTTGACGAATTCCCGGGCCGAGTGGGAAGAATCCGATGAGGGATTGAGCCCGCGGGATGTGGCGTCGCAGATCGCGGTGCCCGAGTTTGATGGCCGGCTGATTACCGTGCCGTTCTCGTTTAAGGAATATAACGCCGAGGGGTTGATTACCTATGTGCCGGATCCTGAGCGGTGCGCCCGCCTGGCCGGTATCGCCTACCGGCATGCCCGGCTGCGGCACATTCCGAACAGGGAAAAGAAGCTGGTGCTCATGTTCTCCGCGTATCCGACCAAGCACGCCCGCATCGGTAACGCGGTGGGGTTGGACACCCCACTGTCGGCCTTGCGGGTATTGCAGGCCCTGCACCAGGCCGGCTATGACCTTGGTGATGTGGAACACATTCCCGGGTTCACCGTCGACGGTGATTTGGATGGGGACGCCCTCATGCACGCAGTCATTGAGGCCGGCGGGCACGACCCGGAGTGGCTGACCGAGGAGGTGTTGGCCACGAACCCGCTGAAGCTGTCCGCCGACGACTACAAGGAGTTTTTCGCCACCCTGCCCGAAACCATGCAGGAGGAGATGACGAAGCATTGGGGCGCGGCCCCCGGCACACACTATGTGAACCCGGACACGCAGGAGATTTACATTGCCGGCCTGCAATTCGGCAATGTGGTGGTCATGGTGCAGCCGCCGCGCGGGTTTGGCGATAACCCGGTGGGGATTTACCACGACCCGGATTTGCCCGCGAACCACCACTATTTGGGCACCTATTTTTGGTTGCGTGAGGTGTTTGGGGCGGACGCTATCGTGCACATGGGCAAGCACGGCAACATGGAGTGGCTGCCGGGGAAGAACGCCGGCCTGTCCGACGGGTGCTACCCGGATCAGGCGATTCATGAGTTGCCGCTCATCTACCCGTTCCTGGTGAATGACCCGGGTGAGGGCACCCAGGCGAAGCGGCGCGCCCACGCCACCCTGATCGACCACATGATTCCGCCCATGGCCCGGGCGGAGTCGTATGGGGATATTACCCGCCTGGAACAGTTGCTTGACGAGCACGCCACCATTGCGGCGATGGATCCGGCGAAGCTGCCGGCCATCCGGCAGGAGATTTGGACATTGCTGCAGGCCGCCAAGATGGATCATGATTTGGGTTGGTCGGAACGCCCCGACGAGGATGCATTCGACGACAAGATCATGGAGATCGACGGTTGGTTGTGCGAGATCAAGGACGTGGCCATTCGGGGTGGCTTGCACGTGCTGGCCGAGGCCGTGACCGGTGACATGCGGGTGGAATTGGTGCTCGCCATGCTTCGGGCCCGCCAGCTGTGGGGCGGGGAGACCGCCGTGCCAGGGCTACGGGAATCGTTGGGCTTGTCGGAGGCCGGCGATGAGTCCCGCACCCGGGTGGATGAGGTGGAGCGGATCGCCCACGGCCTGCTGGCGGATTTGGAGGCCGCCGAATGGCAAACCGACGCGGTCGAACGGGTGATCGAGGATAATGCGGCGTACCTGCCGGAGGATGCCCGCCGGGATGAGCTGCGTTCCCTGCTGGTGTTCGCCTGCACCGAGATCATTCCCCGCCTGGCCCGAACCGAGCGGGAGATCGACCAGATTCTGCGCGCCTTGGAGGGGCGGTTTATCGAGGCCGGCCCGTCCGGTTCCCCTATGCGCGGTTTGGTGAATGTGCTGCCCACCGGCCGGAACTTTTATTCCGTCGACCCGAAGTCGTTGCCGTCGCGTCTGGCGTGGGAGACCGGCCAGTTGTTGGCGGATTCCCTGGTCGCCCGCTACAAGGAGGAGCACGGCGAATACCCCAAGTCTGTGGGCTTGTCCGTGTGGGGCACGTCGGCGATGCGCACCTCCGGGGATGACATTGCCGAGGTGTTTGCCTTATTGGGGGTGCGGCCGGTGTGGGATGAGGCATCCCGGCGCGTCGTGGATTTGGAGCTGATTCCGTTGGCGGAGTTGGGTCGGCCACGGATTGATACGACGGTGCGGATTTCCGGGTTTTTCCGGGATGCGTTCCCGCACGTGTTGGCGTTGTTGGATGATGCGGTGCAGTTGGTGGCGCAGGCGGATGAGCCGGTGGAGCAGAATTTCGTGAAGGCGCATGCGCTCGCCGATAGCGGTGCGGCGGGCGTCGATAAGCATGTGCGGCGGATTTTCGGTTCGAAGCCGGGGACGTATGGTGCCGGGTTGCTGCAGTTGATTGAGTCGGGGAACTGGCGTGACGATAAGGATTTGGCTGAGGTGTATACCACGTGGGGTGGGTATGCGTATGGTCGGGGCCTGGAGGGGGTTGCGGCTGCCGATGATATGCGGACGGCGTATAAGCGAATTCAGGTTGCGGCGAAGAATGTGGATTCGAAGGAGCATGATATTGCGGATTCGGATGATTATTTCCAGTTCCATGGGGGGATGGTGGCGACGGTTCGGGCGCTGACCGGGTCAGATCCTGAGGCTTATATTGGGGATTCGACGCGGCAGGAGACGGTGAAGACGCGGACGTTGCATGAGGAGTCGCGGCGGGTGTTCCGGGCTCGGGTGGTGAATCCTCGATGGTTGGCGGCTATGCGGGAGCATGGGTATAAGGGGGCGTTTGAGATGAGTGCGACCGTGGATTATTTGTTCGGTTATGATGCGACGACGAACATGATGGAGGATTGGATGTATGAGACGTTGACGCAAACGTATGTGGCGGATGAGGTGAATCGGGAGTTTTTTGCGAAGTCGAATCCGTGGGCGTTGCGGGATATTTCGGAGCGGTTATTGGAGGCTGCGGAGCGAAAGTTGTGGGAGAGCCCGTCTGAGGAAGCGTTGGAGACGCTGCGGGAGACGTATTTAGCTATGGAGGGTGAGTTGGAGGATCGAATGTAGTAATAAGTTTTCGGCATGCCCTGAGCGAACATACAGCTTTTACGCAGGTGTGGTCGGTATCGTTAGGGGCATGCGAGCCTCTGTGATTTTTGGTTATGTTCTTGTTGAGACGTCGGTGTTTTATGCGGTAGCGAAGTGGCTGGGGGTGGGTACTGCGCTGCTGCTGCTTTTGGGGGTGTTTTTTGGGGGATTTTTGGTGGCGTTGTGGCAGATGTCGCGGTTGGGTCGGTTGGCGCAGCGTCGGGGGTTGTCGCCGCGGGATTCGTCGAGATTGCTTGGTGATATGGGGTTAGTGGCCGCCGGTACGGTGGGGGTGGCGTTGCCGGGGTTTGTATCGAGTGTGGTGGGGTTGGTGTTGATTGTGCCGGTGACGCGGGCTGTGGTGCGTCGAGTGGTGGCGAAGCAGTTGCAGGAGCGGATTTCGGTGGCGGGGGCCCGGAGTTTTGCGCGGGTGTATCAGTCGCGGCCGCGAACGAGTTATGGGAGTTTTGGGGACCAGTCGGCGCCGATTGTGGTGGATGAGTCGGAGATTGTTGAGTGGTCAAAGTCGGTGAAGCCGGAGGATTTTGCTGGTCCGCGGGGTTCGTCGGATAATGATTCGGGTAAGGATGTGAAAGGATAGTTAGTCTGTGAAGTTTGCGCTGGTGCGGCTGGTGGGGGGAATGGTTGCTGGGGGTTTGGTGTTTTTGTCGTATCAGCCTGTGGGGTGGTGGTGGGCTGCCATAGTGGGGGTGGCGTTGTTGTTTGTGGTGCTTGCGCCGTGGCCTAGGGGTAGGGGGCCGTCGTTGCGGTTGGGGGCCGGGATTGCGGTGGCGCATAGTTTGGTGCTGTTTTTGTTGTTGTTGCCGTGGATTGGGTCGTTTGTGGGGACGATGCCGTATGTGGCGTTGGCGATCTGGTTGTCGCTGTATAGCGTGCTGTTGGGGGTTTTGGGGGTGGCGGTGGCCAGGTTACGGTTTGGGCCGCTAATGTTTCCGCTGGTGTTTATGGCTGTGGAGTGGTTGCGGTCGACTGTGCCGTTTGGGGGGTTCGCGTGGGTGCGGTTGGGGTGGGGTCAGGTTGGTGGCCCGTTGCAGGATGTGGCGAGTGTGGGGGGTCCGGCGTTGGTGAGTGGGGTTGTTGTTGCGGTGGGGTGTTGTGTGGGGGCTGTTGCTTTGCGACGCCTGGTGCTGCCGGTTGCGGGCTTGTTGGGGGTTGTAGTGTTGTTGGCGGTGGGTGCTTCGGTGTCGTTGGGGTCGGCGGATGTTGGTTCGGTTCGGGTGGCGGCAATTCAGGGGAATGTGCCCAGGTTAGGGTTGGAGTTTAATGCGCAGCGGCGGGCGGTGTTAGCGAATCATGTGGCGGAGACGAAGAAGTTGGCGGGGTCGGAGCCGGTGGATATGGTGGTGTGGCCGGAGAATTCGGCGGATGTGAGCCCGTTTTATGATGCCCAGGCGGCGGATATGGTGTCGGAGGCGGTGGCTGCGGCAGGTGCTCCGGTGTTGGTTGGGACGATTACTCGGGATGAGGTGGGGTTGCGGAATACCATGTCGGTGTTTAATCCGGGGTCGGGGGCTGGGGATTTTCACTATAAGCGGTATTTGCAGCCGTTTGGGGAGTATATGCCATTGCGGAGTTTTTTCCGGCTGTTTTCCGAGAAGGTGGATTGGGCTGGGGATTTCAAGCCCGGTGTGACGAGTGATCCGGTGCGGATGGGGGATGTGTTGGTGGGGGTGGCGACGTGTTATGAGGTGGCGTTTGATAATGCGGGCCGGGAGGCGGTGCGTCGGGGGGCGCAGATTTTGACGACGCCGACGAATAATGCGACGTTTGGGTTTTCGGATATGACGTATCAGCAGTTGGCGATGAGTCGGATGTTGGCGATTCAGACGGATCGGGCGGTGGTGGTTGCCGCGACGTCGGGGGTGTCGGCGATGGTGCACCCGGATGGGAGTGTGAGCCAGGAGACGGGGATTTTCACGGCGGCGACGCTTCGGGAGTCGTTGCCGCTTCGGGAGAGCCAGACTATTGCGGTGCGGTTTGGGTTTGTGATCGAGTATGTGCTGGTGTTGGCCGGGTGGCTGATGGGGGCCGGTGCGGTAATTCGGGCTCGGCGAAGTGGTGGCGGGTTTCCCTGATTTGGGGTGTGCTTGGTTATCATGGAAGTAATTATCGAACATGTAGAAGGTTTAATATGAAGACATTGGTTATTATTCCCACCTATAATGAGCTGCAGAATTTGCCGCTCATTACGTCCCGGGTGCGGGCTGCCGCCCCGGAGGTGGATATTTTAGTGGTTGATGATAATAGCCCGGATGGGACGGGGGAGGCCGCGGATAAGCTAGCGGCCGAGGATTCGAAGATTCATGTGCTGCATCGTGCCGGTAAGGGCGGGTTGTGTGGCGCCTATGTGGCGGGGTTCCGGTGGGGGTTGGAGCAGGATTTTGATGTGTTGTGCGAGATGGATGCGGATGGGTCGCATGCGCCGGAGGAGTTGCATCGGCTGTTGGAGCAGATTGCGTTGGGGGCGGATTTAGTGATCGGGTCCCGGTATGTGCCGGGCGGCAAGGTGGTGAATTGGCCGAAGCAGCGGTGGGTGTTGTCGAAGGGCGGCAATGTGTATATTTCGGTGGCGTTGGGGGCAGGTTTGAAAGATATGACCGCCGGCTATCGGGCGTTTCGCCGTCAGGTGTTGGAGACCGTGGACCTGGATGAGTTGTCGAATGCCGGCTATATTTTCCAGGTGGATATGGCGTGGCGAGTTGTGCAGGAAGGGTTTGATGTGCGTGAAGTGCCGATCACGTTTACGGAGCGGGCGATTGGGGAATCGAAGCTGGATGGTTCGTTCGTGAAGGATTCCTTGTTGGAGGTCACAAAATGGGGGATTCGGCACCGGAAGCAGCAGGTGACGGGGTTGGCGCGGGAGATGCGCCGGCTGGGGGCGAAGGGGATTCAGAATTGGCGGAAGAAACACATGATATAGAAAAAGGTGCATCACCTGCGGGGTGATGCACCTTCATCGGTAGGTTTATTGTTCTGCTGCTGCGGCCGCTGCTGCTTCCTCTTGCTGTTGTTGTTTCAGTAGGCGGGCGGCGTTGCGGCGCCGCTTGCGTAGTTGTTCGATGCGTTCTTCCAGGAGAATGTCGAGGTCTTCGATGCTGCGGCGTTCCCGGAGCATGTCCCAGTGGGTGCGGGCGGGTTTGGAGGGTTTCGCTTCGATGCCTTCACCCTCCATGAGAATGCCCACTTGCCCGTTTTTGCACAACCATTCGCCGGGTATTTCGGCGTCGTGAGCGAAGGGAACTTCGAATACTTCGTTGGTTTCGGTTTTGTAGCGCACCATTTGGCGGGGTGCTAAATCGTGGTCCCGGTCAGTTTCGTAGCTGACCGCCCCCATACGGGAACCACGGAGAACACGATCTGCCATATACATCAACCCTTTCGTATTAGGCCCATAAGGTCATACATTATAACGTAATTTCGGTGGGGTTTGTTCCCCATGGGGTTAGTTCCAACCGTGCATCTTTGTGATGACCTGCCAAAGTTGCACTTACAATGGGGGTAGGTTCATGCTTGGAGATGGGATGGATATGACTAGACTAAAGCGAATGGCAGCCAAGAGGCACCCAACCTGTCAGTGGTGTGGTACGGAGCTTCGTAGTTCGAGGCGTGGTCGGCCGCGGAAGTATTGCAGCCAAGCATGCCGGCAGCGAGCGTATGAGCAGCGGAACGCTATTGCGGGTACCCAGATTCCGGCGGAGGCGATTATACTCCGGCCGGAGTTGGCGCAACGGTTGCAGGATTCGTTGTTTGAATTGCGGTGTGCCGCCGAGGATGTGAAGACAGCAGTCAATGAGGGCGCTACCTCAGCGGAGATTACCCAATTATGCAACGAGTTTGTAGCATTAGCGCATAAAACTGAAAAGTTTCGCATGAAGGAATAACTATTTTCGATGGATACTCGACGTAAACCTATTATCATCGGTGGTGTTGTCATTATTGTGCTGTTGGCGTTATTCGCCCTGGGCACAGTGGTGATGTCATTATTAAGCACTCCAGGGGTGCACACCCCGGAGTTGAATGCGGATAATGCCAAGCCGGCATCAACGGATGTGGGGGGCGAATGGCAGGTGGTCACCGGTGACGCCCCGAATATTTCCTCGGTGGGGTTTACGTTCGATGAGATTTTACCGTCGGATAAGCGCACCACCTCCGGCTCCACCCAGGCGGTGCGGGGAACCATTACTGTCGACGACGTAACGTTGCAGCCTGGTGGCAGGATCGAGGTGGACATGACGTCGATCAACACGGACACACAGCGCCGCGACGTGAATGTGCGCACCAAGCTGTTTGACACCGACAACTACCCGGATGCGGCCTTTGAGGTGACCGAACCGGTGGATTTGTCCGCATTGCCGGATGACGGTTCGGTGGGCATGGTCACGGTGCCGGGGAAGCTCACTATCAAGGGGGAAACCCGGGAGGTAAAGCCCGAGTTCCAGGCGGTGCGTGATGGGGACAAGCTCACGGTGAGCACGGTGCTGCGGTTTAACCGGTTGGATTATGGGGTGAAAACCCCCGAGTTCATTGCGGCAAAAGTGTCCGAGGAGGGTGACCTGAACGTGCTCTTGACTTTCAAAAAGCCATGATCCTCCCCATGCTATGGCTGCGGCTCGTCGTGGTCATTGGGTTCACCATTTTCGTGGCCATCCAACAAATGTGGCTCATCACGGCCATAGGGGTGGTGTTGACGCTGCTCACCGGCTACCAAATCTACCACGCTTATTCGTCACGATGACGTTTCCCAGAATTCGGTGAGTTTCTTCCCTAACGGTTCGGCAACCTGCATGGGGAGCGAATGCGTGGTATCCGGCCAGACATCCACCCGGGCGTGGGGGAGTAGCTCGCCTGCGCGACGCACTGCTTTGTCGCCGCCGGCGAGCGAATCCGTGCTAGCTATCGCCACATAGCAGGGCATGGTGAGGGCGTGCACATCATCGTCGGACAGCAGGCTGGGGGTGGGCAGGTGCGCGTCATAGTGGTGGGTGCCGGCGTCAATCATGCGGGCCATGGGTTCGGTGGGATCATAGTCGGTACCACCAATCCGGCCCAAGGCGTGATTCCGCCAACCGGTGGGAAGCCCTGGCAGCGAGACAACCATGGTCCAGGCCATGAGCCGGGCGGACGGGTAGCTGAACGTGAATACCGGTTCCAGCAGCGTGAGCGACCGCACCTCAGTAGGGTAGTGGCGGGCATAGGCGACGGCGGTGGCACCACTGAAGGAATGCCCAACAATATGCGCCCCACGGGGCGCCTGCCTAGCCAAAACCTGGTGAATCCACGCAGCCTGATCGGCCATATCCGCCAAGGGGGCGGCCTGGACCGACAGGCCAGCGTCCCCCAACGCGTCAAACGCTATCACCCGGTGGCGGCTGCTGAACGCGGCAAGATTATCCGCCCACATTGGGGCTCCAGACGACCTCCCGGGAATAAGCACCACCGGCATGCTGTCCCTCGTCTCTGGGGTGTGCCATTCGTACACCCGGACCGCCCCAAAATCCGTGTCAATATCAGCCGTAACACTAGGCGGGGTGGGGAAGCGTCGCATAGCCTCCCGATAGTGCGTGACATATTCCTTCCGGCCGGCGACAGAACGGAACTGCCCAACAGTGGCATCGGAATCAGGGTGCAGGAACCAACCAAACGCGATCAGAACAACTGACACCGCAACGAGGGTGCGTTTCCGGCCGCGGAGGTCAGCAAGCTTCATACCCCCAGTATGGCACGCCAAACCCCCGAAAACATGTGTTAAATGTCAGACATATCAAAGTGCTTGGTTTCCTTCATCAGCAGGATAGCGATGAGGGAAAGCACGGACACCACAATAAGATAAATACCAACAGCACCCACACCATAGGACTTCACCAACGCCGTCGCAACAAACGGGGCAATAGCGGCACCCAGGATGGATGCCACATTATAGCTAATCCCAGAACCGGTGTAACGCACATTGGTGGGGAACAGCTCGGGCAGCACCGCAGACATGGGGCCAAAGATGAGACCCATGATAAACATACCAACCGTGAGGAATACCAGGACGGTGCCCTCAGTGGCGGTGTCCGGGCGCAGCAACCAGGAGAATGTGAAACCAAACGCAATCATGACGGCGGAAACCGCTATAAGAGTGCGCTTCCGGCCCCGGGAATCAGCAAGCCGCCCCGCAACCGGAATGCTCACAATGAACGCGAAAATCGAGATAAGCTGCAGCTTCAAAAAGTCCAGGTAGGGGATACCCAGCCCAACACCCTTCTTGGCAATACCATAGGAAAGCACCCAAGTAGTAACCAGGTAAAACAGGGTATAGCAGGACACCATAATGAACGTGCCCAGAATCAACGGCTTCCACGAGGTACGGAACACCTCGGCCAGGGGAGTCTTCACCTTCTTCCCAGACTCCACCGCCTTCTTAAACACCGGGGTTTCCTCCAGCCGGAACCGCACATACAACCCAACAATGACCATGACGGCGCTGAGCAGGAAGGGAATCCGCCAACCCCAGGTCATAAAGGCCCCCTCAAAATCACCATCAGTGTGGTTTAAGACGGTGACAAGGATCAGGAAGAAACCATTAGCAACAAGGAAACCAAACGGGGCACCCAGTTGTGGCCACATGGCAGCCCAGGCGCGTTTCCCCTTGTCGGCGGTTTCCGTTGCCAACAACGCGGCGCCGGACCATTCACCGCCAAGCCCAAGGCCCTGACAGAACCGCATGAGGGCGAGTAGGGCAGGGGCAATAATGCCGACCTGGCCATAGGTGGGGAGCAGGCCAATGAGGAATGTGGCAATACCCATGGTGAGCAAGGAACCAACCAGGGTGGCTTTCCGGCCGATACGATCACCGAAGTGACCGAAAACAATAGAACCCAAAGGGCGGGCGACGAACGCCAAGCCAAACGTAGCGAAAGACGCTAAAAGCCCAATGGTGGGGTCGTCGTTTTTCGGGAAGAACAAATACGGGAAGACAGCAACGGCGGCAGTGGCGTAGACGTAGAAGTCATAAAACTCAATGGTGGTGCCCACCATGGATGCGATGATGATCCGCCGGCGGGTGGCAGCATCGACTCGGGGCGCGGCCGTAGGTGGGGTGGTTGTTTGTTGTAGTTGAGACATGTTGGTACGAGAATCCAAGGTAGGAAAATGTGGAACCTTGTGGGTTCATATTTGATTGTGTGGTTATAAACGTAGTTCATCAGTAGCAGCATTGCAATCATACGGCGATATAATTTCAAACTTACGATGCACGCTCAATAGTGGCATGAAAGAACCCCGTCTGCGCCTTCACAAGATCAATAGGATCATCAACCCGGCCAATACGGGCAATCCCACCCGAATAACTAACATCACCATAATAAAAAGCAAGAGTATTCCACGGCCGAAACCACCCAATATCACCAGGCTGCGGATCATCACCCTCGGGCATACCATCCGCAGACAACGGTGGTTTCGGCAAATACCCAACCTTTTCCTGATTATCTACATCCTGCAGCCTTACCGTCAGCGGCAACCGATCAAGCAGATCCCGCGCCGGAGCATTATCCCACAGGCGGGCATGTAGCACCTGACCGTTGATAGTGACCCGGATCGGCGTGCTTACGGCCGAATCGTTCCCAGACGCAGATGATGTGGATGGGGACGGTGATTGTTGCGACGGCGCGCTGGAGCAGGAGGTAAGTGCGAGAATCCCGGCAACTATAAATATGAGCGATAGGGCACCCCGGGGACGCGCTGGAGCCAATGAAACGATCATATCCCTTTTTATACTATTAGCGGATGTAGCAACAGGCTAGGGCGCCTAATACAGCCGTTTTGACATAATGTACATTATCGGCGTATTACCCCCAGGCACGCCGATACCGAGACGTCACCACTAGCTGCAGCGCATCGAGCGCCCCTACCCGGAATAATGCCTCCCGCAACGCCAGCTGAAACACCCACAGGTTCCGATACACCCGATCATAACCGTTCGCGGCGGCCTCCCGGGACTGCGCCTCAAACGTTTCCCGCTGCATCGCTAGCCCCTCAACATAGTGCGACCCCATGTGCGTTTGCGCAATAATCCGCAGATCCGTGTTCACGTCGAAAAGGCGATGCAGTTGTTCGATAGTGAGATAGTTCAATGCCGGCCAAATATACGCCCGCAGCACATCCGCACACCGGTCAAGCGTTACCGACAGCTTATCTGTCGCCACCACCGTTTGGACCGCTAAAAACCCACCATGCACCAGCATCCGGTTTAACGATTGCGCATACACTCGCTGCGCTTGGGTATCCATGACTTCGAGCTTTTCGACGCTGGTAATCACATCGTAATGGCTCGGCCACGTGCGCGGATTAGGGAAAAGCGACTCCAACAGCCGCACCTGCACCGACGAATCCACATCCGCCATCGCCACCACATCCTGCACATCCGCCACCTGCTGAGCGTCACTGCTTAACACATCCACGGTGGCCGACCGCCGGGCCGCCGCAATGGGAATCGTCGGGCCTGAACTGGGAAAATCCAGCACATGGGTGCCTATGCCTACATGCGCCGCGTCTAACAACCCCACGGCCGCCCGCACCTGAGCGTCCCCCAAATCCGCCCGTTCCACCAGCGTGGGGGGCGATAATTCGGTGATGTCCACAAAATGCTGGCCCGGCTCGTCTTTCTTCCCGGCCCCCGGCACATAGCTTTTCATGTACACCCGCTCCGTTGTGGGCACCCCGGAGGAAAACACCGGTCCGTGCGTGCTCATTCCGTCACCGGAATACAGCCGCACTAAACTGTCGGGGATTTCCTCTCCCAAATACAGCCCGCCCACCTCTAGTTTGCCGCACCTAGGACGATAGCCCACCTCCAACAGGCCAGTGAGCACCCGCACCAAGTTATCGCTCTCCCACTCCCCAGCCATGTAACCTTCGGCCAGCCCCAGCCAACCGGAGTACGCAATCCGGGTAAAGACCTCCTCGTATAGCACCCGCAGATCCGGTTGAGGGCCGTCAAGATCCAGCCCGGCCTTTTCGCAGGCGGTAGCAAACTCGGCTTCCGCCCGGCGGGCTTTTGACGCTGCGAACATTCCCGTGGGAATCGTGACGATGCCCGGCCACACATCCGCATTTATCGCAGCTAAATGATGATACCTGCCGGTATCTTGCAGAGCTTGCACGCACCCTCCTCACATACGTATCTAACCCAAATAGTGTAATTCGCACACTTCCCCACCCCGCGGTGCCACACCGATCCCGATTCGAATGTGTTATTTGCTGAAACGCCGACTACCATAGGTGAAGCATTATCATTGCCTAACCGCAGGAGTTATACTGTCATGACTGACGCTCCCTATCGTCCCGAGGGTGGTCGCCATCACGTTGTCGTTATTGGTTCCGGCTTCGGCGGGCTTTTTGCCGTCCAAAACCTCAAAAACGCGAATGTGGACATTACCCTCATTGACCGCACGAACCACCATCTGTTCCAACCCCTGTTATACCAGGTGGCGACCGGTATCCTCTCTCACGGCGAGATTGCGCCCTCCACCCGGCAGATTCTCGCTAACCAGGATAATGTGAGTGTGTTTAAGGCCGAAGTCACCGGCATTGATACCAAACACAAAACTGTCACCGCGGAACTATCCGAATACACCAAGGTGTTTTCCTATGATTCCCTCATCATTTCCGCCGGCGCCGGCCAATCCTATTTCGGTAACGACCATTTCGCTGAATTCGCTCCCGGTATGAAAACCATTGACGACGCCCTAGAGCTCCGCGCCCGGATTCTGGGCGCGTTTGAACGCGCCGAAGTCACCGAGGACCCCCTGGAGCGGGAACGCCTGCTCACTTTCGTGATCGTGGGTGCCGGCCCCACCGGTGTGGAATTAGCCGGTCAGGTTGCCGAAATGGCGCACCGCACCCTGGCGGGTTCGTTCCGGCGTTCGAATCCCGCTAATGCGAAGATCATTCTGCTCGACGCCGCACCCCAGGTGTTGCCGCCGTTCGGGAAACGGCTCGGCCGTAACGCCCAACGCCAATTGGAGAAAATCGGGGTGACCGTCAAATTGAACGCCATGGTCACCGACATCACCGACAGCACGGTGAAATACCAGGTGAAGGGCGACGATACGGTTTACACCATTGAATCGTTCTGTAAGATCTGGTCCGCCGGCGTGGCCGCCTCCCCACTGGGGAAGATGGTTGCCGACCAATTGGGTGCCGAGGTGGACCGGTCCGGCCGAGTGCTGGTCAACCATGATTTAAGCGTTGGTAGTGACAAAAACGTGTTCGTCATTGGGGACATGATGAATTACCAGAATCTTCCCGGCGTAGCCCAGGTGGCCATCCAGGCTGGCGAATATGTGGCGGAACAAATCGCTGCCGAGGCCCAGGGCCGCTCCGACATGGAACGCCCCACCTTCGAATACTTCGATAAGGGGTCCATGGCCACCATTTCCCGGTTTAATGCCGTGGTGAAAATGGGCAATGTGGAGATCACTGGTTTCTTCGGCTGGGTGTTGTGGCTGGTGGTGCATGTCATGTTCCTGGTGGGGTTCCGCAACCGGATCACCTCCATTGTTTCTTGGGGTATTAATGCCCTGTCTCGGAACCGGTGGAACCTGGCAGCCACCCGCCAACAGTTATACGCCCGCGCCGCCATGCACGAGGTAGAGAAGAAACCCGAGCACTAATCCCCTACTGCCCCAGGCCATAGGGCTTGGGGCGGCGCAGTACTGCCACCAAGAATTCCGACCGGTCCGTGTACGGGTCCAACTCCCAGGAGGAGAATTTATGCTCCACCACGAAACCGGCGGTTTCCGCATTAGCAAAGAACTCCGGGAAGCTCCAGGCCCGGCCGGGTCCACTACCATAAGCGATCACGGCCCGCCCACCGTTTTTCAACGCCCGATATAGGTGGTCAAGGGCTGGTTGGCGACCCTCCGGCGCGAGGAACCCCATGACGTTGCCGGCGGACACGATGAGATCGAAGTCGGATTCGGGGATTTCGTCCGTGCTTAAATCCCCCACATAGAAGGTGGCGTCGGGGTTTGCCTCCTTGGCTATGTCGATCAGCACCGGGTCAACGTCAAACCCTACCACGGTGTGCCCCCGATCGGTGAGGAATCCCGTGAGTCGGCCCTGACCACAGCCGGCGTCCAAAATGCGGGATCCCCGCTGCGCCATGGCGTCGATAAGCCGCGCCTCACCAACAATGTCATGCCCCTGTTCTGCCAACATCTGCCATCGGTTGGCATAGTTGATAGAGTGAGCAGGGTTGTTTTTTACAATTTCGTTCCAGGTTGGCATGCGCTACAGTCTAGCTGCTAGTAACCCCACACTAAAAATATTTAAGGAGAGTGATATGTCTCGCCGCAGGTTTCCCCTTACTCCTAAAAATCTCATCCCCTCAGTCACCACCGCGGCGCAGAAACCTCCCGCCCCGCATCGTTCATTCGCCGATGTAGTCGATCATTGTTGCATTTTCATCGACGGCATCCGCATGCCCGGGGAACTCAAGCAGCATGCTGGCGCCCTGGAAACCCTGCATCGTCATTTGGCCGAGGCGAAACGGGATGGTGGGCACCCGCATGGGTTTGTGTGGCTGAGTCTCAACGCACCTAACGCCAACCACATGCACGCGGTTGCGGACTCATTTAAGGTCCATGATCTCATCATTGATGACATCGTTGCTGCCCACCAACGCCCCAAGGTGGAAACCTACGATGACCAAATATTCATGGTACTGAAATCCGTGAAATACTCCGATTTTGATAACCGCCAAGATTCGGTGCAGCAATCCCGCCAGGTTATTGAGGTTGGTGAGGTACAAATGGTGTTGGGTAAGCATTTCATTATCACTATCCGCCACAACACTCCCCTGCCGGACCTGAAATCCCGCATCACCATCACCGACAACGAGCCCGCCACCAAGCAAGGACCATTGGGGTTGGCATGGGCCATTGCCGACGCGCTTGTCGACGACTACCGCAGGGCCGCCAACGAGCTCTCCGAAGACGTCGACGTGTTGGAAGAAGAAGTCTTCACCCCCCAATCGGAACTCAACGTTGACCAAATCTACCTGCTCAAACGCGAGGTCCTAGAGATGCGGCACGCCATTAACCCCCTCGAACCCGCGCTGAGCACCTTCAACCAGTTATTGAAAACCCGTAAGGAGGGTGAGGAACTACGCAGCTATTTCCGGGACGTGCTGGACCACGAGATCGTGGCTAAAGACTCGGTCAATAGCTCCAATGAGCGGCTCACCGCCCTCATTGATGCCGCCGTGGCGAAGATTTCTTTGCAACAAAACGCCGACATGCGTGCCATCTCCGCCTATGTGGGCATGGCGGCCGTGCCCACACTGGTGGCCGGCATTTACGGCATGAACTTCCAAAATATGCCGGAACTGGCGTGGAAGTATGGTTATTTCGGCGCCCTTGGCCTCATGGTCGTCATTGTCATCGCGGTATGGTGGGCGTTTAAACGCCGCAATTGGCTTTAGTTCTTTTCGTCAATCACCATGGTTCGCACTATCGAGGTGGCCACCAAATGGCCCCGGTGGAACATGTCCACGGAAATGAGTTGGGTGCGCCGCCCCGGCTGAATGACTTTCGCCTCGGCGGTAATAACCCCGGCAGATACCGGGGCAATGAAGTTCGTGTTGTTATTAATGCCCACGACCACTTTTCCATTGCTGGCGGTGATCCCCATGATCGACCCCACGGTTTCCGCAATCGCACAGCACACCCCACCGTTAACTATGCCGGTGATCTGCAAATGCTCCTGGGTTACATGCAATTCAGCCACAATGTGTTCCCGATCCGCCTCGGTAAACCGCAACCCAAGCTGATTGCAGAATCCGCCAGAAAGATCATTGAGACGGGCTAGTTCTCGAATGTGTAGCCCATTTTCCCCCATGTTATGCAGTAGTTCCAACAATTCAGCCGCAGTATTGGGGATTTCTGTATGTGTCATAATAATTAGCCTACTTATTTTCAGTAGCACGTGGATAATAAGCTTCCTGGCTCACATAATTTTCACTATCATATATGGGATAGCCATGAGAAATTTTTTATCGTAGGGGCGCGGACTATGCCAACAAAGCGGGTACGAAACACCGGGATCAGCTGGCAGGGGCGGTACCGCGATACCTCCGGCAAGGAACACAGTAAAACATTTAGAACCAAACGGGAGGCGAAGGCGTGGGAAGACGACCAGATCCGCGCCGTCCGCCGCGGCGAGTGGCTGGACCCGCAAACCAGCACCATCACCGTGCATGACCTGGTGAAAAAGAAACTCTCCCAGTCGGCGAAACCCAATACCCGGCAGGCACGGAACTACCTATTGGCGAACCTTGGTGACCTCTCCCCCATCCCAATCACGGCGCTGCGGCCGGCAATGGTCCGCTCCTGGCTGCACGTTTTAGAAACCGGACGGCCATGGGCGCCGGATCGCAGCCCACTGGCGGCAAACACGATCAGCATGATCGCCGGCCAGCTGCGGGCGATTTTGACCCAGGCGGTCAACGACGATGTGATTTTACGCCACCCCATGCGGGGCGTGGTGATTTCATCCGCATCAAAGCAGGTAGAACGCGACGATATCCCAGATACCGAGGAAATCCAGGCCCTGATTCAGGCGGCCTACTCGTCCGGCCGGGGGGTGTCGCCGAACCCGCAGCTGGCCCGCATGATTATCGTGGCGGCCACCACGGGGCTACGCGGCGGCGAAATCGGGGGGTTGCGAGTCAAGGACGTGGATTTCTTCCGCCGGGAACTGCACGTTTCCCAGCAGGTGAGCCAGAATAGTGCGGGGCCGACCGCCCCGAAATCGCGGCGGGCCTCCCGAACCGTTCCGCTCACGGAGGAAACCCTGGCGGCGCTCAACACGCAACTGCGGGAACGACCCCGCGGCCGGGAGGAAACCATTTTCGCGGCGAAAAGCGGCGAGCCCTATAATTCCCTGGCGATTGGAACCCAATTTAAAAATCTGACGAAACGAGTTGGGGTAACCACAACCTTTCACGCTTTACGTCACTATTACGCTTCTAAGCTGATCGAGTCCGGGGTGAGCGTGTCGGTCGTGCAGCGGGTGTTGGGGCATTCGTCGCCGGCAACGACGCTGGGCGTGTATGCGCACCTGTGGCCGGGGGCGGAAGACGAGGTCCGCGACGCGGTGCGGTCATTCTGCGGTATTTCGGACCAAAAATCCATGAAAGATATTGGTAAAATACCAGGTTAAACGGTATAAATATTTTTTCGCATGGTCCATGTTTTACATATAATATGCGAAAGATTTCTAATGACGGTCACCCATGAAATAAGTGACCGTCGTCACTTTTTATGAGTGGTTTTTATCCCATTTTGCCCACAATCATATCTATTATTTCTTAAAAATCTTCACCCATCTTTTCGTAATATTGTCAGTACGCCTCAATTCTATTGTATGTAAATATATTTCACACACATCATTGCACATGCCGACTAATGAGCAATTTTAGCTCAATGCTATTTTCAAAATATGCTTTAAGCTGTAATAACGTTACGCATAAAGATATCATTATGTATCACCAGGTATGGTAATCTTGATGAAGAAACTAACTGCTTTTTATATAAAACATGATATCAATATAGAAATCAAAAATAAGAATATTACACAAATAAAATGATTGTAGACGATAATATATCAAGACAAACATAAAAATATGGGCGGGAAAATCGTGCCGCAACCTTGCATCAACACCGCTGCATATTTCCTATTCCCCCATTGGGGGCTAGACTAAGAAACCATGACTGAACAAGGCAATCTGGCCCAAATCGGCGTCGTCGGACTCGCCGTCATGGGATCCAACCTCGCACGCAACTTCGCACGCAATGGCCACACCGTCGCGGTCTATAACCGCAGCACGGAAAAAACCCGCAATTTTATGGCCAACCACGGCACCGAAGGCGACTTCATTCCCTCCGAAACCATCACTGATTTCGTGGCCTCCCTCGAAAAACCCCGCCGCGCCATCATCATGGTCCAGGCAGGGAACGCCACCGACGCTGTCATTCACCAACTCGCCGACGCCATGGACGATGGCGACATCATCATCGACGGCGGCAATGCCTTGTACACCGACACCATCCGACGCGAACAAGAAATAGCCGATCGTGGCCTCAACTTCGTCGGCGCCGGCATCTCCGGCGGTGAGGAAGGCGCCCTCAACGGGCCGGCCATCATGCCCGGCGGCCCGGAAAAAACCTGGGAAGCCCTAGGCCCCCTCCTTGAATCCATCGCCGCCAACGTCGACGGTGTCCCCTGCGTCACCCACATCGGCCCCGACGGTGCCGGCCACTTCGTCAAAATGGTGCACAACGGCATCGAATACGCCGACATGCAGGTCATCGGGGAGGCCTATCAGCTCCTCCGCTACGGCGCCGGCATGACCCCCGCTGAAATCGCCGAGGTCTTCCGCACCTGGAACGCCGGCGACCTCGACTCCTACCTCATCGACATCACGGCCGAGGTACTCGCCCAGGTGGATGCCGAAACCGGCAAACCCCTCATCGACCTCATTGTTGACTCCGCCGGTCAAAAAGGCACTGGCCGCTGGACCGTCAAAGCGGCCCTCGACCTTGGGATTCCCGTCACCGGCATCGGCGAAGCCGTCTTCGCCCGCGCCCTCTCCGGGGCCACGAACCAACGCCAAGCCACCATCGGTAACCTGCCCTCTGGTACCCTCACCACCCTTGCTGAGCTCGGCGTCGACCGAGACACCTTCATCGAAGACGTCCGCCGCGCCCTCTACGCATCCAAACTTGTGGCCTACGCCCAAGGGTTCGACGAAATCACCGCCGGCTCCGCCGACCACAATTGGAATGTTGACCCCCGCGACCTTGCCACCATTTGGCGTGGTGGCTGCATCATCCGCGCGAAATTCCTCAATCGCATCGTCGAGGCATATAACGCCAATCCCGAACTACCAACCCTCCTGCTTGATCCCTATTTCAAGGCCGAGCTTGCTGGTCTCATCGATTCGTGGCGTCGCGTTGTCACCCTGGCCACCCAAATTGGCCAGCCCATCCCCGTATTTGCGTCCTCTCTGTCTTACTACGACAGTCTCCGCATCGACCGGCTTCCCGCCGCCCTTATTCAGGGCCAACGCGACTATTTCGGCGCCCACACCTACCAGCGCGTCGATAAGCCCGGCACCTACCACACCCTTTGGTCCGGTAACCGCACCGAAATCGAAGCCTAACCCATACCACAACCAGCGGACCTAGGATTTTCTCCTAGGTCCGCTCAACCAATCGTCGACACCGAAACTAGCCACCATGGATCTCCTCCTCTCCATACTGTCACTCATAGGATTCATCCTCCTCACCGCCAGCACCGGCCTCTTCGTTGCCGTCGAATTCGCACTCACCGGTCTCGAACGCGCCACCATCGACCAAGACCTCGCCGCCCACAACGATTCCCGCGCCCACGCAGTCAAACGCGCCTACCACAACCTTTCTTTTGTCCTATCCGGCGCCCAGCTCGGCATTACTATCACCACCCTCGCCACCGGTTACCTCGCGGAACCTATCCTCGCTAAATTCCTCAATCCTCTTCTTCGCCTCACCGGACTGAGTGAAACCTGGACCACCCCAACGGCCCTCGTCCTCGCTCTCATCATCGCCACTTTCCTTTCCATGGTCTTCGGCGAGCTTGTCCCTAAAAACATTGCTATCACCAACCCCATTCGTACCGCCCGTTTTACGATCCAACCTGCCCACGCCTTCAACCTCATCTTTAAAGGATTCATCACCCTCCTTAATAAAACCGCCAATGCCCTCGTCCGCGCCATAGGTATCGAGCCTGCCGACGAGCTCGCCACCGCCCGGTCCGCCCAAGAGCTCACAACCCTAGTCCGCAATTCTGTCGGCGACGACGGCTTCGACGAAACCATCGCCAACTTCCTCGGCCGCTCCCTCCTTTTTGGCGCCACCACCGCCGAGGAGCTCATGACCCCCCGCTCCACTATCGAAACCCTCTCCCACGACGACACCATCCTTGACCTCCTCGCCAAAGCTGCCACCACCGGCTATTCCCGCTTCCCTGTCGTCAACGGCGACCTTGACGACACCATCGGTATCGTCCATTACAAAGACGCCTTCGCTATCCCCACCCACCAGCGTGCCACCACCACCTTGGGCAGCATCGCCCACACCGTCCGCGCCGTCCCCGAATCCCTCGATGGTGACGCTGTCCTCAATACTGTCCGCGCCGCTGGCGCCCAAGTCATCCTGGTCAAGGACGAATACGGCGGCACCGCCGGCCTCATCACTATTGAGGATGTCATCGAAGAAATCCTCGGCGACGTCTACGATGAACACGACAACGAAGAAGAACAACAAGAATTTCACCAAAACACCACCAGCACCTGGACTATCTCCGGCCTCGTCCGTCTCGATGAACTGGAAGAAAACCTCGGATACCTCGCCCCCGAAGGCCCCTACGAAACCCTCGGCGGGCTCATCATGTATAACCTCGGACGCATCCCCAAAACCGGCGACGAACTCATACTCCCACCCACCGCCAACCAGCCAACCGACGACATTACTCCACCGCCAACCACCTGGCATGCTACTGTCCTCGCCATGGAAGACCGCCGCGTCGACAAAGTACTCCTCACCCCCACCACCAACCTAAACTAAGGAATAAGCTATGGGAGTCATCACCACCATCACCCTCATTATCGCCCTCCTCGGCGGCAATGCCCTTTTCGTTGCTGCCGAATTCGCCCTCATTTCTTCTCGCCGTGACCGCATCGAAAACCTCATTGCCAACGGCAATACCAGAGCAAACCGAGTCCTCGGCGCCATATCACACCTCTCTATCAACCTCGCCGCCTGCCAACTCGGCATCACTATTTGTTCCCTCATTCTCGGCAAAGTCGCCGAACCTGCCATCGCCCACTACCTAACAATCCCCTTCGAACACCTCGGCATTCCCCACCAGCTCCTCCACCCCCTTTCTTTCGTTCTCGCCCTCGCCATCATTACCTATCTCCATATCCTCCTTGGCGAAATGGTGCCCAAAAACATTTCCCTCACCAACCCGGAAACCCTCGCCATCTGGCTCACTCCCCCACTACTGTTTTGGGCACGACTCTCTCGTCCCCTCATCAGCATGATGAACGCCGTCGCCCGCCACACCCTCAAACTCGTTGGCATTGAACAGCGCGATGAGCTCAATGCCACCGTCGACGAAAACCAGCTCAAAACCATGATTACCGAATCCCGCTCCGAGGGCCTCCTCGATGCGGAAGAACACGCCCGTCTCAGCAAGGCCCTCCGCAGCGGTCGCACCCTCGCCGAAGTCATGATCCCTCTCACCAAAGTCCGCACCCTCACCTTCGGTGCCCGCGGTCCCCTGCTCACCGACGTTGAACAAGCCGTCAGAGAAACCGGTTTCTCCCGTTTCCCAGTCGAAATCACCCCCGGCACCTTCCAGGGATATGTCCACGTCAAAGACGTCCTCGACCGGTTTGACGCCGGCAAAACCTACCCACCCAACGCTATTGTTCACCGCAGCGAGATTCGTCCCTTGCACAATATCGACGTTAACGAAACCCTCGACCGGGCCCTCCACGACCTCCACCACAAATCCGCCCACATGGCCCAAGTCCGGGATCACGGCCGCGTCGTCGGCGTCGTTACTCTCGAAGATCTTATCGAAGAATACCTTGGCACCTTCAACGACTGGACCCACAGCAATAACCGTGGCGGCAACACCACACCACCAGCAGCATGAACATCCTCACCGAAACCGAATGGCGCGCCCACAACAACAACCACATCACCCGTGCCCGCCGCTACACGGACGACCACCTCGCCCGTCGTAAAGCCGGCACCACCCACCCCATCTTCGATTTCCTGTTCGAGTACTACCCCATCCGAATCTCGCACCTCCACCGCTGGCACCCCGGCATCGGCATTGGGCTCGCCGACCCTCACCGCGCTAGTCCTCACAGTGCCTGGCGGTACTACTACCACCACAATGGGGTAACCACAGCAGACGTGTCCGCCTTCCTCGCCGCACACAAACCTGCCATCACCCAAATCCGCACCATTCTCACAAATACCACCGCCAACCCCACCCGTTTCGACTGCTTTGGCCTGCACGAATGGGCCATGGTTTACCGCACCGACCATCCCCGCCACAATCTTCCCCTCCGGCTCACCCCCGCGGAAACCAACCAGGTCGTAGAACAGCACACCATTAAATGCACCCACTTCGATGCTTACCGATTTTTCACCCCCGAAGCCCAACCCCTAAATCTCACAGTTTTAACCCGTGAGAACCGGGAGCATGGGGAACAACGGGGGTGCCTACACGCCACAATGGATTTGTATAAATGGGCGGCGAAATTGGGGCCGATCATTCCCGGGGATTTATGGTTGGACACGTTCGAATTGGCATGGCAAGCCCGTATTTTGGACATGGAAGCGTCCCCGTATGATTGCCAAAGTTTAGGGTTTGGGGTGGTCCCGATAGAGACCCCCGAGGGGAAGCACGAGTATGTACGTCGGCAACGATTATTAGCTCATGCGGGGGAATTATTACGGCATCGGATCCTGACCACGATTGAGCAGGCATTCGCGTTCAACTATAACTAAACGGTAACATTGGAGATTAATGCCGGCCCTTTGAATAAAAGTTATATGCCGGAAAATCTTTGTCGCGGCAACATGATAGAAAGGGTATCTCTGCCATGGGGCGCCATTCCGATGGACTCACCAATTACAAGTTTTCCACGCATGTGTATGTGGTTATCGCGTGTTTAGTTGTTGCCGTCATCATTATTGTGTTTTGGGTTAAGGCAATTCATGGTGATTCGACTACGGATAAGTCGAAGTGCTTGGCTGGTGATCTCACGGTGAAAATAGCTTCGTCGGCGGGGGCAGAGTCGCTGGCCGCTAACGTTATCGACCAATATAATGCGAAGAAACCGGTGGTGCGGGATCATTGCATTACTGCGGAGGCCACCAAGTCGTTGGCGGAGGCGAGTGCGTATATTACTGACGAGTCGGATGGTGTGGCGGCGCAAGCGGTGACCCAGGCGCAGCGGGCGCCGGCGCAGGCCGCGGCGGAATGGCCGATCGTGCAGGTAATGAAGGTGGGGATTGCGTCGACGGAACGCGATGTCAGCCGGGAGAAGCTCACCGATGTGACCTACCCGGTCAAGGATAATGCGATGGCATCGGCGCTGGTTGCGGCCAGTTTGAATAATAATTCGGTGGATGCCACGAAGCAGGCGTTGACAAAGGATAAATCGGTGACGGTCGCGTCTGCGGTACAGGACGGCAAGAAATTCATTGTTGTCAACGAAACAAGTGCGCCGGCGAATTACACGTTTACCGAGATCAAGGATGTGGTGCAGCCGGTACGGGTGGTATCGTTGACGGCCACGGATACGGTCGCGGAGGATGCGGTGCGCGCCGGGGCGGATCTTGGTTCCAGCATGGTCAACGCGGATGCCGGGAAGCAGGCCACGTCGGTGACTTCGTTGGCGGCGACGCAGGCGTTGCAACAGTTTGATACGGAAGCGAATTCGGCGGCGCCGGCATCTCCTGCTCCCGCTCCGGCCCCGGAGGCCCAGCCGCAGGCCGCGGCAAGTGCTGTGACGAGTGCAAACACATTGTTCCTGTTTGATACGTCGGCGGCGATGGCGCAGGCGTCGGATGATGGCCGAACCTGGTTCCAGGTGGTTTCGAATGCGATTGCGCAGGCGGTGCCGATGGTGGGGGCACAGCACCAGGTGGCGTTGTGGAATTATTCATCACCGCTGAACCCGGGGGTGAAAAAGGGGTGGCGGGAGAATGTGAGTTTTGCCTCGTCGATGACGAATGAGCAGATTGGTAATACGGCGATTGGGTTTACTACCGGTGGTGTGCCGCAGACTCGGGCGGCGACGGTGGCGGCGGTGAATTATGCCACGTCGTATGCGAAGGAGTCTGGTCAGCCTGCCCGGGTGGTGCTCGTTACTACTGGAACGTCGGATTTGGGGGATATGTCGGCGGTGACGCAGGCGCTGTCCGCGGCGAAGGCTGCGAAAGTGGAGCTATCGGTGGTGCATGTGGGTACCGGTACGCAGGACAGCGAGTTAATGAAGGCAGCCCAGGCATCCGAGGTGGTGACGACCGCTGATAATGTGGCGGATGTGATAGAAAAGCTCAGTGGGGTGAAATAAGAGAAACCGACTGTTACGTCGGTTTTTTAGGAGCTTTTGCGACGCCTAGCGGCGAGTTCATCGACCTCCGATTCTGGGGTGGTGTCGGTGGTGGCGGGTTGGTCGACTCGTTCCGAGGGGAATGCGGAAATGGTGCCGGTGAGTTCTTTCATGATGCCGGGCACCGCAATGCCGAACACGCCTTGTCCGCCGCCGAGCAGGTCAATGACTTCTTCGGCGCTGCGGCATTCGTAAACGGTGGTGCCGTCAGAGACGAGGGTGATTTCGGCGAGGTCTTCGACGCCGAGGTCCCGGAGCTTGTCGACGGCCTGTCGAATGTTTTGGAGGGAAATGCCGGTGTCTAACAGTCGTTTGACGATTTTTAGGACCAAAATGTCTTTAAAGGAGTAGAGGCGTTGCGACCCGGAGCCGCGGGCGGTGCGGATACTAGGTTCGACGAGTTTGGTGCGGGCCCAGTAGTCGAGTTGCCGGTAGGTGATGCCGGCGACTTGGCAGGCTATGGGCACTCGATAGCCGAGGGCTTCGTCGGGTCCTCCCATATCGAAGAGTGATTCTTGAATGGGGTGGTCGTTAGTCATTATTGTTCGCACTCCTTGCGGTCTTATGCTCCATTAAAGAACTTCATGGTTTTGTTAGGGCGTTAGGGCAAGGTTAACGAAGCTCCACTGTGAGGGCCTGCGACACGCCGCTAATTTAAACCTCAGGTTGAAGTTTAAACTTATTTTAGATCTTTGTCACTCACCCGCGACAAAAGTATCTTCATTATTATTCTTTCGAATCTTTTGGGGGGTTATCATCCGAACCCAATAAATCCGCTTCGCTGACTCCCATGCTCTCCATGAGCTTGGAAAAATCCGCATCGGCGGCCGCGTCACCGGATGCTGACTCCTCAAGGTGAGATTCGACTGGATCCGTGGTGAGGTAGAGGCCTAACCAGGTTTCCAGGTCGGCTTCGGAAATAAAAACGCTGGCATGTGATAACACATCCTCACTCGCCATGATCGGCAAATTTAGTAAATATGCCACCCCCATGGCGTCGCTGGGGCGACATTCAAGTTCGTCCCCATTATTGGTAACCAAGCTGGCAATGTAGTCACCAGCAAAGTAGGAATCGATGTGAACTTCCTTGAACCCACCCGCCGTTGCAGCTGCCAAATCAATGAGAACATTGACCATGCGTGGGCGTCGCGTTGGCACCCCAGCCTCGTGTTGCAACAGTTCAAATGCATCGGCGGCGTCGATCCACACGGGTAGTATTCGGTTTTTCTCAATCCACCGCAGCACGATGCAATATTGGTTTTCGGGGAATTCCGAAATTTGGAGGTATTCAACGAGATGGTAGGTCATAAAAAGCCAACTTTAACCTGATTGGTTACGCAATTCATTCTTCACCAGAACCGCATGCAAGGAAACTACAAGTGCTGACATTCGCCGACTCATTTCTTCGGCCTGTTCTCTAGCCACATCCTTGTTGGACTTGGCTAGGGGGGTAACAACCTGGGAAATCAAACCAGCCTGCCGGCTTGCAGCATTTTTCACCGATTTTAAATGGCGGGCGTCAATACCAAATTCACTCAAGGCATTAGCGGTACTCACCACTTGGATGTCATCAGCGGTGAAAAATCCTGACTGATCCGGTCCGATAATTCCTACGTTAGCCAAATCAATAACAAATTGCAGTTCTACCCCCGCTTTCTTGGCGACTTCCACATCACTTAGGCGGGTGATAGCCGGTTTTCGAAATTTTTCGGGGCTGATAATGGTTTGGGCCGTTGCGGCTTTGGTGATGGGAATGACTGAACGGGAATCCATGGCATCCAGCTGCTTTTTGATTTCTTTGAGGGGCATATAGGTTTCTTGCTGGATGGTGAGGACATAACGCAGCCGCTCCACATCCGCGTTGGTGTATTTGCGGTAGCCGGAACTGGTTCGTTGGGGAGACACCAGCCCCTCCGACTCCAGATACCGGATTTTCGACAGGGTAATGTCAGGGAATTCTGGTGTTAGCAGCTTGAGTACCTCACCGATATTAATCGGTTTGGGATCGGGCCCAGTAGGTTGTGGGATTGCGCTCATGGACTAGTGTTTCCGGCTCGGGGGATGGACAACGACAAAATTATTTTGACTTTATAAGGATGCCGAAATACCGCATCCCTAGTGCTACCTACCGATTGTGCCCGAAAAAACCACGGCGGTGGGCTAAACGTCAACTTTAACGTTAAATTCTCAGTTTTCCGGACCCGCAATGAACACTAGTCGGAACTTACCAATTTGGATCTCATCACCAATAGATAGCACCTGTGAGTTGCGAGGTTCCCTATTGACATAGGTGCCGTTGAGGGATCCCACATCCACAACTTCGAAAGTTCCGTCGTTAAGCCGAAATTCAGCATGCCGGCGAGACACGGTGACGTCGTCGAGGAAAATATCCGACTCGGGATGCCGGCCGGCGGTGGTGGTTTCCTGATCCAGTAAGAACCTAGCGCCGGCGTTCGGCCCCCGCTTCACGATCAAAATGGCGGCGCCGGCTGGTGGGGTGATGTCAGAACCGGTGGCGGGTGCTGCCGCTCCGCTCTCCATTTCTTTCAGCAGATCAGCGCGAAACACGGATGTGGTCTCAACCTGAACATCCTGGTTATCGTTGTTGTCACTCATGCGTGAACCCTCCATCAACAAAGTTTATAATTACCGGATGCATTCACAATGTGATGCAAGGAAAACATCGGAACCACCCGCATAATAATTTTCAACCAATGTAAACATAATAGCGCCTGAACTCTGTTTTTGGGCAGAACTCATAAGCTATCTCCAGCTTGTGGCGTCGTTGTAAGCTATCGTAACACAAATAACAGCTGTGTAATTTCATCTCACCTGACGCATAAAACTCACCGGAAGATATTACCAATGCCGCGGAGCAGCGAATTCCCCGAGCCAGCTAGCGGGTTGTCCGACACCATATAGGTCCAGGTTGCGGACGGCCGCGCGAGTCCTTGCTCCTCAAGATGTGCCCCGTCGGCGTCGATTGGTACTTCGTTAAACGTATCCACGGCGTTATCCACCGCCCGCTGTGCTAATTCTTTGAATTCGCGTACCGCGATCCGGTGGAATTCGTCGATGGGGGTTTCTCGGGCAATGGCCCGCAGGTGGATGGATTCCCGCACATCATCCATGAGCGCCAGGTGATCGCTCCACCCAAGATCTAGGTGGTAGAGCATGATTTCCCGGGCGGCTCGCACCAGGGTGTCGCGGGGTAGCTCCTTGTCTAATAAGGTGGCGCGGGCGGAGCGTTCGAAGATTTCCTGCCAGGCCCGGTCGGTGTCGAGCAGTTCCGCCCGGCGTTTGTCAATGATGTCGCGCTGGTCGGCGAGGAGTTTATTATATTTCCAGGTTTGGGAATGGATTTCCAGCAGTTGGCCTTCGGTAACCCGCTGGCAGTGTTCGATCCAGTCCCGAATCCGTTTCGATTCGATACTGCCGTCCGCCGCAGGTCGGGCGGTGACTTCTTCCCCAGCGCCGCCCACGACTACCACATCGTCTTCCAAGGAGACGAAGAATAGTGCGAGCCCAGGATCCCCCTGCCGGCCGGCCCGACCCCGCAGTTGGTTATCCAGACGGGCGGTGCGGTGCCGGGAGGTGCCGATCACGGCAAGCCCGCCGAGTTTCACTACCGCGTCGTGGTCGTTTTCGTCCGCCCCGCCGAGTTTAATGTCGGTGCCCCGACCGGCCATTTGCGTGGAGACGGTGACCCGACCAATGTCCCCGGCTTCGGCGATGATTCGGGCTTCCTCCGCGTCGTTTTTCGCGTTGAGCACGTTCACGTCGATGTCGTATTCCCGCAGCGCCTCAGCTAATGCTTCGGATTCCGCCACGTCTTGGGTGCCGACCAGCACCGGCTGGCCTGTGTCGTGGATGGCTTTGATTTCGTCGATGATGGCCCGGTTTTTATCCCGGATTGTGGCGTACACCCGGTCTGCTTCGTCGAAGCGTTGCAGTGGCTGGTTCCGGTCGATCACGCTGACCCGCAGGTCGTAGAAGCTGCGGAGCTGATCTGTGGCTTCCACCGCGGTACCGGTCATGCCGCACACCATGGGGTATCGGTGCATGAGGGCCTGCAAGGTGATGGTGTCGAGGATGCGGCCCCCCTCCGTCACGGCCAGGCCTTCCTTGGCTTCCACGGCGGCCTGTACCCCATCGGGCCACCGCTGGAGGTCCGCCACCCGGCCTTTGGAGGCGTCGATAAGCGCCACTTTGCCGTCCCGCACGATGTAGTGCACGTCCCGGGTCAGGAGCGCGTGCGCGTGCAGTGCCAGGTTGACCTGCACTAATGTGCTGCCCACGTGTTCGTCATCGTAGAGTGAGGCAATACCGAGTTGGCGTTCCAGCAGCCGCGCCCCCACGTCGGTGAGTGAAGCGTTCCGCCCGTCCTCGTCCACCACATAATGCTGGTTTTTCTTTAGCCGGCGCACCAGATCCGTGATTCGGCCGCCGGGTGCGGTTCCGGGCTCGTTGCCGGCCAGCACCAGGGGCACCAGGGCCTCGTCGACCAGCACCGAGTCGGCCTCGTCGATAAGCGCCACGTCCGCCCCGTGTTGAACCGCGTCCGCCCGGTCGGTGATGAGCTGGTCGCGCAGCACATCGAAGCCGATTTCGTTGACAGGCGCGTACACAATGTTTGCTTTGTATGCTTTTCGACGCTCATCCGTGGTCATCGACTCCGTCACTGCCGCCACCGTCAGGCCAAAGAATTTCACCAGCGGCCCCATCCATTCCGCATCCCGGGCCGCCAGATAGTCGTTCACGGTGACCGAATGTACCCGCTTGCCCATCAGCCCGAACCCGGTGTTTGCCATGGCCCCCACCAGGGTTTTGCCCTCACCGGTGGCCATTTGGATCACGTCGCCTTCCAGCAGGCGCAGCACCGCCTGGAGTTGCACGGGAAACGGAGTCATCCCCAGGGTTCTGGTGGCAGCTATGGATAATATGGCCAAAAACTCTGCCGCGTCCGCAACCTCACCCGATGCGGTGATCTCCCGGGCCCGAGCCACCAGATCCTCATCTGAACGGGCGTTTAGTTTCGCCACCCGGGCTGCGGCCTGGTCCACAATGGCCAAGCTGCGTTTTTGATTGCGACCCTGTTTGCCGCCCATTGCTTTCCAAAACCAGTCGAAACCAGCCACCACATGCCTCCTCATACCGTCGCATCTTAAATTTATCCTTAATAGTAATCACAACACCAGAGAATTTATCAGCCCCCGATTATGCCCTAAGCTAGTGATGCGTTTTTCCTAGCCTACGAAAGAGAACGATCCTCATGCATTCGATTAGTGTTCAGCTGCCCAGTTCCGCCGGCCACACCATGGCCGGCACCATTGACATGCCCGACACCGAACCGGTCGCCTACGCCCTTTTTGCCCACTGTTTTACTGGCTCTCGGTTCACCCCCGCGGCGGCCCGGGTGAGTAAAACCCTCGCCGAGCAGTCCATTGCCTGCCTCCGGTTTGATTTCCCCGGCCTGGGCCAGTCCACAGGTGATTTTCATGAAACCTGTTTCAGTGAAAACGTGGCCGATATCATCAGCGCCCACCAGTGGCTCGCCGATAATTACCGCACCCCCCAGCTGCTCATCGGCCATTCCCTCGGCGGCGCCGCCGCCCTTAAGGCTGCAACCAGCATCAAGGATCTCAAGGCGGTGGCGACCATTGGCGCCCCGTTTGATCCTGCCCACGCGGTCCTGCATTTTGCCGACCGGATCAGCGAGGTGGACGCCACCGGGGCGGTCACCCTCACTCTTGGGGGCCGCGATATCACGATTTCCCGGGAGTTCCTAGAGGACCTGGCCGAAACCAACCCCGAATCCTACCTGCCCCGCCTGCGGAAACCCCTGCTTATTCTGCACTCCCCCATCGACCAAACCGTGGGCATCGACAATGCCCAAAACATTTACCGCACCACCCGCTACCCCAAGTCCCTTGTCACGTTGAATAAGGCGGATCATCTCCTCACCAAACCGGGCACCGCCGCGGCGGCGGCCCGCATGATTGCCACCTGGTCACAGCAGTACCTCATCCCGGACACTGCCCCCACCGCCGCCGATGTTATCCCCGAGGGAGTAGCCATTTCCCGTACCACCAAGGCCGGCCGGTTTACCGACGTTGTCCGCACCGGCACCCACACGCTGTACACCGACCGGGATAAAGCCCATGGCGGCCGAAACCTGGGTGTGGCCCCCACTTCGCTTATTCTCACCGCGCTGGCCGCCGCCACCAGCCAGGCCATCCGGGTGGCCGCCCACGAATCCCGCATCACCACATTGGATGATGTTGCTGTTACGGTTTCCCGCATCGTCACCGAATCCGCAACCGTTCACCTGCGCCGCGAAATTGCCCTCATCGGCGACCAGCTCACCGACACCGACCGCATGGAACTCCTCGCCGCCGCCAACGATAATGAGATCCAGGCCATGCTCGCCCACGGCATCATCATTGAGGACGTGCAACCAGCATAAACGCCCCCGGTTGGCGCTTTGGGGCCTCATGATGTAACCTAAACAAGTCGCCAAAAGCGACACTCGGACTGTGGCGCAGTTTGGTAGCGCACTTGACTGGGGGTTAAGGGGTCGCAGGTTCAAATCCTGTCAGTCCGACAGTGTACCCACCGCCTGTTTGGTTTCAGGTTGGTGGGTTTTTGCTATTGCGGCTGCGAATCGTTTGCTGCCTGTTGGCGCAAACCCGCTACAATCATGACTTGTATCAGATGCAAGTATAAGAATGGAGCGCATCTCATGGATGTAAAATTTTCGGTGGCTATCCATACCTTGGTCATGATTAGTGAAAGCGAAAAGGCATTGAGTTCCCAGGCGTTAGCAACAAGCGTGGGAACGAATGCTAGCTATATTCGCAAGATTATTAGCCTGCTTAAGACCGCTGGGCTTGTTTCTTCTCATCAAGGGCGGTCGGGTTACCAGTTGACCAAATCCCCCGAGGAGATAACGCTGTTAGAAATTTACTACGCGGCGCAAGCGGTCGATCACATAAGTCTCTTCCAACTCCACCAAAACGCTAATGAGGAATGCCCAGTTGGAAAGCATATTAATGAGGCCACGACCCCAATATTCGCCAAGATTGAAAAGCACTTAGAGGAAAAGCTAGCATGTCAAACCTTGGGTCAGATAATCGATAATCTCTATCAAAAGTCCAAGATATAACATCCCTGCTTGACATTTTTATCGGACCACGTATACTTCAACATGAATCTGTATTAGATACAAGTACAAAGGAGTGGTGATGAAAGCCGCCCAATTAACCCAATACAACAAAAAGAACATTTCCCTCACCCTGACCCAGGTGGAAAAACCTCAGGTTCCCACCGACCACGTTTTAGTCAAAGTCACAGCAGCTGGCGTGAACCCGCTCGACAACATGATTTCCCGAGGCGAAGTCAAACTGATAACCCCCTACCGTCTGCCACTTACGGCGGGAAACGAAATGGTCGGCGTGGTAGAAACCGTGGGCACCCATGTCAACCAATTCACAGCGGGTGATCGGGTGTTTGCCCGGCTGCCTTTAGATCATATTGGGGCATTTGCCGAGTATGTTTCAGTTCATGCTTCAGCACTCGCCAAGGTTCCCGACTACCTCACTGATGTCGAAGCCGCCGCCGTTCCACTAACGGCTCTGACGATTGTGCAAGCCCTCACCCTCATGAATGCTCAAGCTGGCAACACAATCTTCATTTCTGGCGGGACGGGTGGGGTCGGAGCCATGGCCATCCCCATTGCCAAAGCAAAAGGTTTGACAGTGATTACCAATGGGAGTGTGGATAATAAAGAAAGGGTACTCGCCTTAGGCGTTGACCGCTTTATTGACTATAAGACTGAGGATTACACCACCACGGTCAAAGATGTTGATTACGTTCTCGACACCCTTGGTGGTGATGAGACGGAAAAGCAAATGAGCATCATGAAAACCGGCGGCCACCTAGTATCACTTCGCGGCATGCCCAATGGTGCTTTCGCCCGACGCATGAAACTACCAGCATGGAAACAAGCCCTCTTTAGCTTGGCTGGTCGCAAAGTTGACAAATTGGCGTCACGCTATGGCGTCACCTATGACTTTATTTTTGTGGAAGCCCATGGCGGCCAATTACAAGACATTGCCGATCTCTTCACCCAGCTGAAAATCAAACCATCCATTGATACGGTTTTCCCATTTGAAAAAGTAAACGACGCCCTCGATAAGGTCGCCAACAGCAGGTCACGCGGAAAAACTGTCCTCAGTTTTTAATCACATAGAAAGGAAATACTATTGTCATATATCAGAACAAAGACCAGTTACATCACTGTTCAGGGAAACCGCATTGCTTACCGTGAGCTTGGTAACGGCAAATCAAATGTGCCACTCGTCATGCTGGTTCATTTGGCCGCCACCCTGGACAATTGGGATCCGAAACTCATTGATCTCCTAGCTAAACAGCAGCATGTAATTTTATTGGACTTACCAGGTGTGGGTGCTAGTAGCGGCAAAGTTGCAACAACTATTCCCGGCATGGCCCACCAAGCCATTGGCATTATCGAAGCTTTAGGTTACGACAAGGTGAATCTCCTAGGGCTTTCCATGGGAGGCATGATTGCGCAGGAAATTGCTCGTATTGATGGGGAATTCATCAACCAGCTCATCCTGGTAGGAACTGGGCCACGCGCCGGTCACGGCATCGACAAAGTGCCCGCAACAACATTCCGCTTTATGCTCCGAGCTGGTTTGGAACGAATTGACCCGAAACGTTTTCTTTTTTACAACCATGATGCGGCAGGAAAACGTGAGGCCATGGAGGTGCTTGATCGTTTAGACAGTCGCCCACCGGAATACGCGGATTCGAACATGACGATTCCAAGTTTCTTACGTCAGCTCAAGGCCATCAAGCGCTGGGGGCAGGCAGGAACAGATGATTTACGATTCATCACCCAACCAACGCTGATCGTTAATGGCGATAATGACATCATGGTGCCAACGAGGAATTCCTATGACCTGCACGAAAAAATCACTCACAGCAAAATAATTATTTACCCTCACGCAGGCCACGGATCACTATTCCAATATGCGGATCAGTTCGCGGAAGACCTCCTAGCATTTTTACAGCAGAACGCTTAACGACGCAGCCACGTGAGCAGTCTCATGGCAATGAGCGTGCTCAGCATTGATGCCAACGCGATCATCCACGCCGGCATCCCGCCGGATTGTGCCTGCGGTGGCGCTACCGGCACCACCACCTGTGGGGGCATCACCGCCGGCGGCTCCGGCTCCGGCTCGGGTTCTGGTTCCGGTTCCGGCTCAACCAGCACGAATTCCGCCTGGCCCACCACCCGGTTTGTTTCATTATCAAGCAGCACCCCCCGATACGAGCCCTCCGTATCTTTCGATGATGCTAAATGCGTCCCCTCCGGGTGCACCGCTCGATACAACTGTTCCCGATTCTCCATAAGAAAACACTCCTTTTCATCATTCCCAATCATAGGTTCGTTCTACGGCTCGGTTCCATTCCGAATATAACATTGCCACCTCTTGCGGTGTCCGCCTGGGCGACCAGGTTTTTTCCGGTCGGATCTGATTCCGTAACTGTGTTAAATCCTGCACCAACCCCACGCTCAACCCGGCTGCGAACGCCGCCCCCAATGCGGTAGTCTCAATCAGCCGCGGCCGCACCACATCCGCGCACACCACATCCGCCTGAAACTGCATCAATAAATTATTCCGCACCATTCCCCCATCAACCTTCAACTGAGTAAGCGGCACCCCAGAATCCGCCACCATCGCATCCACCACCTCTTTCGTTTGAAACGCCGTCGCCTCCAACGCCGCCCGCGCCAAGTGGCACTTATTCGCAAACCGCGTCAACCCGACAATCACCCCCCGCGCATCTGGCCGCCACCGAGGCGCGAACAACCCCGAAAACGCCGGCACAATATACACCCCACCGTTATCCGGCACCTGCAACGCTAACTCCTCCACCTCGGAGGCGTCATGGATAATCCCCAGGTTATCCCGCAACCACTGCACCAACGCCCCACCAATGGCCACCGACCCCTCCAGCGCATACACCGGCCGCTCACCCCGAATCTGGTAGCACACCGTTGTGATCAGCCCATTCTCACTCCATTTCGGCTCCGTCCCCGTATTGAGCAGCAAAAACAACCCCGTACCATACGTGTTTTTCGCCTCCCCCGGGGAAAAACACGCCTGCCCAAACATCGCCGACTGCTGATCCCCCAACACCCCCGCAATCGGCACCCCGGCCAACACGCCCCGCTGCCGCACCTGCCCGAACTCCCCCACACTGGGGCAGATCTTCGGCAGCATGCTCATGGGAATCCCCAACTCTGCGCAAATGTCCGCATCCCACTGCAACGACCGGATATCCATCAGCAACGTCCGCGACGCATTCGTCACATCGGTCACATGCATTGCGGGTTTCCCCTGGTCGCCGGCCGCGCCACCCGTCAAATTCCACAACAACCAGGTGTCCATCGTCCCAAACAGCAAATCCCCCGCCTCCGCCTGCTCCCTAGCGTGCGGCACATTATCCAAAATCCACCGAAGCTTCGGGCCGGACGAATACGAATTCACCAATAACCCCGTGATCTCCCGCCACCGATCCGCGCCCCCACCAGCGGCAGCCAACTCCTCACACAACTTCGTCGTCCGAGTATCCTGCCACACAATCGCATGACACACCGGCTTCCCCGTATGCCGATTCCACACCACCGTCGTTTCCCGCTGGTTCGTAATCCCCACCGCGGCAATATCTTCCCGCGCCACATTCGCCTCCGCCAACGCGGCCGCAACACTAAGTCGCACATTATCCCAAATCTCCACCGGATCATGCTCCACCCACCCCTTATGCGGAAAAATCTGCTCATGCTCATACTGGCCTACCCCCACCACCGAAAAATCCGCATCAAAAATGACACACCGAGTCGACGTCGTACCCTGGTCAATAGCAGCAATAAACATGTCTCACCTATCCTGACTCACATCAATCCGACTCCGGGGATCCGACACCCGAGCCACCATCTCATTCGCCCCAGCATCGGTTGCCTCCTGCTCCGCAGATAGTAATGCCGCAACCGTTGCGGCATAACCATCCACCTCAGCAGTCACCTCCGTAGCCGACCACCCCAAGTACGGGGCTACCACCTGCGCAATCGGTGCGGCGCACTCCACCCCCCGATGCCCATACTCCATAGCGATCCGCAACCGCCGCTCAATAATGTCCGCCACATGCAGCGCCCCCTCATGCGTGACCGCATACACCGCCTCAACCAGCAAATACCGGGGCGCACCCGGGATCGGGGCCAACAGGGCAGGATCACTTGCCCCCAAAGCCAGCACCTCCCGCACCAACGACCCGTACCTTCCCAACAAATGCTCAACCTGCGCCGTCGTCAACCCATATTGGTGAGCCAGCGTCGGGGTGTGATTCGCCACAGCCTGATACCGCTCCGCCCCCAACAATGGTGTGGCATCCGTCACCGACTCTGGTACCATCCTGCCCCGAATATCTTGTACCGCCGCCGCAACCGCATCCCGACCAATAACCCGGTAGGTGGTGTACTTGCCACCAGCCACAGACACCAATCCGGGCGTCACCCGCGCCACCGCATGATTACGGGACAAATTCGTGGTGGACTCCGACGTCCCACTCACTAACGGCCGCAACCCCGAATACACGCCCACAATATCCGCCACCGTGATCGGGTGCCGCACCTTCCCATTCACATGCGCCAAAATATAGTCAATATCCGCCCGGGTTGCCGCCGGATACGCCAAATTCTTATCCCAATCAGTATCAGTCGTACCAATAATCCAATACTCCCCCCACGGGATCACAAACAACACCGACTTCTCAGTCACAAAACACAACGCAGCATCCGCATCCAAACAATCACGCGGCACCACAATATGCACCCCCTTCGACGCCCGCACCGTAAACGGCCCCGTCACCCCAGCAAGCTTATGAATCTCCTCCGTCCACACCCCCGTAGCATTAATAAACACATCCGCCGATAGCGTGGTCTCCGAACCCGTGTCGGTATCCAACAACCTCGCCCCCACCACCCGACTCCCCACCTTCGTCAACCCCACCACCTGCGTCGACGGCCGAACAACCGCCCCTAACTCCGCGGCCGTACGCAACACCGTCAACGTGTGGCGGGCATCGTCGACAAGCGTGTCAAAATACCGCACCCCGCCAACTATCACATCATCTTTCAACCCGGGGGCCAACCGCAACGTGCCCGCCCGCGACAAATGCTTCTGCATGGGCACAGACTTCGCCCCACCCATCAAGTCATATAGCGCAAACCCCGACGCCATATACGGCCGTTCCCACACCCTATGCGTCAACGGGAAAATAAACCGCAACGGTTTCACCAAGTGCGGCGCCAACGTCGACATCGAAAGCTCTCGCTCCCGCAACGACTCCGCCACCAGCCGAAAATCCAGCATCGCTAAATACCGCAACCCGCCATGAAACATCTTCGACGACCGCGAACTCGTGCCAGAGGCAAAATCCCGCGCCTCCACAACCGCAACTTTCAACCCCCTACTCGCGGCATCCAACGCCGCACCCGCCCCCACGGAACCCCCACCAATAACACACACATCAAAATGCTGCGCCCCAAACTCCGCCCACGCCTGGGAAAAATACGCAGGATTCCAACTCACCATGGCCCATGCTCCTTACCTGGTTACTAATTTCCCAGTCTAAAGGCTCCCACCCGATCAGGCTAGCAATTCTTGTGTGAGTCTCACCCACAATCTACAATTTCCATTGTTCACAACCCCAACCAGGCAGGAATACGGCATGCCTCCAATCTCTAAGAAAAACACCGCCATCCTCTTCGCCATCCTGGCGGCAGCGTTCTACGCGCTCTCCGCCCCCGCCTCCAAATACATCCTGGCCACCACCACCCCCACCATGATGGCGGCCTTCCTCTACCTCGGCGCCGGCAGCGGCATGCTCCTCATCACCCTGGGCCGCCGCATCACCCACACCCCCAACCCGGCCGGCCGCCTCGCCCACGCTGACCTGCCCTACACCATCGCCATGATCGTGCTGGACATCGCCGCCCCCATCCTGCTCATGCTCGGCATCGCCCGCACCACCGCCGCCAACGCCTCCCTGCTCAATAATTTCGAAATCGTCGCCACCTCCCTTATCGCCCTCGTGGTGTTCAAAGAAATCATCTCCCCCCGCCTCTGGGTAGCCATCGGCCTTGTCACCGTGGCCAGCATCATCCTCAGCCTCGACATAACCGGCGGTTTCCACCTCGACTACGGTTCACTCCTCGTCCTCGGCGCTTGCGTGTGCTGGGGCATAGAAAACAACTGCACCACCAGGCTCGCCACGAAATCCAGCGAACAAATCGTCATGGTCAAAGGGATTTTCTCCGGCCTCGGCAGCCTCACCGTGGCCCTTACCATCCACAACCCCATCCCCTCAATCGCCACCATCCTGGCCACCATGATCCTCGGCTTCGTCGCCTACGGGCTCAGCATCAACTTCTATATCCTGGCGCAAAAAGAGCTTGGGGCCGCAAAAACCTCCGGCTACTATGCCATCGCCCCCTTCCTCGGCGTGCTGTTCTCCATGGTGCTCCTACGGGAACTACCGGCATGGAACTTTTGGCTGGCACTGGCAATCATGGCCGCAGCCACCTACCTCATGATAAAGGACTCCATCGGCCTGCAACACACCCACGAACACGGGCACACCCACACCCATTCCCACAGCCACATCTCAGGCGGCCGGATCATTACCCATAATCACGAGCACACCCACCATCATGTTCACGCACACACGCACGCGGCCGGCACCGACCCCAACAGCCACGACCACGACCATGAATTCCTCCACGCCGAACACTCGCACGACGATCACACGCACGAACGCCCCGAACTCTTAGGGCTATAACTAAAGGCAAACCGGCCGGCACCCAATTTCAACATGGTGCCGGCCGGTTTATTTCTGCAATTATTCGCTGCCGACCTTCTTGTCAATAAAATCTCTAGCCATATCAACCTGGCTCGCCTTGTCCTGACCAAGCTTGCTCTTGGCGGCGGCAGCGGCTTTATCCAAAACCGCATCGGTGATAAGTTCAGATTTCAATGCATCCTTGGCTTTGTCAAAGGTACCCATATATACGTCCTTTCGTCACGGGTTGTCCAAGAACATGATAGCGAAAACTTGACGCACCGGCACCACGGGCGTCGAAAAGCTAGAAACGCATAACGAGTATGAAAAAGATAGAAAACCTAGAATTATTGTGAACACTCCCCCCGTCTCTCGCCGCCACAGTCCTAAATTCGCCAGCGACTCGCACCGACTCACCAGCGCCAGGGCGTTCACCATTGGTTCCGACACATACCACGATGTGCGACCCGGCTACCCACCCGACATCCTGCGCCTGCTACGGCCGGTGCGCCGGGTGCTTGATGTGGGGGCGGGGACCGGAAAATTCACGCAGTTATTATGCGAAAGCCCGCGGTTTGACCAGGTTTATGCCCTCGACCCCAGTATGGACATGCTGCGCACGCTGGTGCGGTTTGCGCCGGTTCCGGCGTGGCAGGCGACCGCCGAGCATACCGGTTGCGCCGCGCAGCTTTTCGACGCCGTAACGTGCGCCCAAGCCTGGCACTGGGTGGATACGAAACAGGCTAGTGCGGAATTGGACCGCATCACCACCCGTGACGCCCAGGTGTTGTTGGTGTGGAACACTCTTGACGTGAGTGTGCCGTGGGTGCATAGGCTCAGCCGCATCATGCATTCGGGTGACATGCTCACCCAGGGGTTTATTCCCTCGGTATATAAGCCGTGGATAATAACCGATCAGGTTCATGACAGATGGGAGCAGGAATTATTACCAGCTCAGGTTCACGAATTGACTCACACCCGGTCGTATTGGCTGCGGAGTAATGAGCGCATTCGCGCCCGGGTGACGGCTAATTTGTCCTGGTACTTGGGCGAGCATCTGGGGTATGGGTCCAATGACATAGTGACGTTACCGTATCGGTTGGATGGATTTGTGCTGTCGAAAATAGCACAGAAATTACCTTAAAATTACCCCCGTGCGCGGCTCACAAAGATCTCAATTTGATAACCGGAATCCCCCCAAAATGTGTGAGGGTGTTATTTGTCATTTTTGCTGCTTCTACCAGTTATATTCACCCATGTGTTCAGTATCACCTGTGCGTTATGTAACGTTTTGGTCGACGACCATGGGGGATAAAACTTGAGTAAAGGATTAGCCAGACTCTCAGAAAGTATTTATGATGGGGACTGTTCCTCATGAGGAGAGGGAAAAACTTAAAACTTTCAAGGAGAGATTATGCGTAACCGCGCAATCGCAATCGCACTTGCTGTAGCAACCGCTACCGCTACCGCCATTTCTGCCCCCCAGGCTTTCGCCGAGAACGCAGCTACTTCCACTTCCGCTTCTGCCCCTGCTTCTGCAACGAGCCCGGCAGATAAGAGCGGCGACCAGTCCAAGAAGGAAGATGGCAAAGAGCCCAGCGCTGACCTCAAGAACAAGGTCGAAAAGTCCAGCGATGAGATCAAGAATAAGCTGTCTTCCGACAAGTCCGTCGAAGTGAAGCCGAGCTCCGAGGCCCCCAAGGTTGACGACAAGGCCAAGGATCCCAGCAGCGACATCAAGAACAAGGTCGACCAGTCCAGCGATAAGATCAAGGAAGATGTGAATGGCCTGTCTTCCAAGCTTGGCCTGACCAAGACCACTTCCGTCACTCCGAGCGCCAGCGCCCCCAAGGACCAGGATTCCAGCAAGGATAAGCTGAACGAGCTGTCCAATAAGCTCGGCGGCAAGAAGAACGTTGCTATCTTCGCCGGTGTCATTGCCGTGATCGCAGCTATCGGTGGCGCTATCGCCGCCTTCCTGCCGCAGATCCCCGGCCTGAAACTCCCCGCCATCCCTGGCATCCCCGGCCGCTAAATCGCAATAACTAGCTGTTTCCCCAACAAACAGCTGGCGTGTGAATGCTACGAACATCCCCTTTTACCATCAATGTTGGTGGTGGTAAAAGGGGGTTTTGCTCTTGCCCATTATTTTTGGCGGCGTTCTCGCACCCGCACCGCTATGCGCACCGGGGTGCCCTCGAACCCAAAGGCTTCCCGGAATTTCCGCTCCAAATATCGGCGGTAGCCGGCGTCTAAAAACCCGGTGGTGAACAGCACAATCACCGGTGGTTGGGTGGATGCCTGCGTGGCAAACAGCACCCGTGGGATCCGGCCGCCCTTCATGGGTGGGGGGTTCTGCGCCATGGTTGCCCGCAGCCACGTGTTTAACTGGCCGGTTGTGATCCGCTTATCCCAGTTCTCCAGGGCTTCTTCCATGTAGGGTTCTAGTTTCTGCAGCGCCCGACCGGTTTTCGCGGAAATGTTCACCCGCCGCACCCACGGGATGTGCGCTAACTGCTGCTCAATATCGCGCTCTAGCTCCCACCGGCGATCCTCGGTCATGAGGTCCCATTTATTAAAAACCAACACCAGGGCTTTACCCGCGTCTAAGATCATGCTCAGCACCCGCTGATCCTGCTCAGATACGGGTTCGGAACTATCAATCATGAACAGGCACACTTCGGCCGCATCAATCACCCCCCGGGTGCGCAGCGACGCATAATATTCGTGCCCCTGGGCGTTTTTCACTTTCTTCCGCAGGCCGGCCGTGTCGATAAATTTCCACAAGTGCCCATCCAGCTGCACCAGGGAATCCACCGGGTCGACGGTTGTACCGGCCACATCATCAACGACGGAGCGCTCCTCACCAGCAATCTTATTGAGCAGTGAGGATTTACCCACATTGGGTTTCCCCACCAGCGCCACCCGGCGGGGCCCCTCCGTGATCGAGGGTTGCCGGGGCTGGTCCGGGAAGCTGCGGAGAATCTCGTCGAGCACGTCGGCGCCGCCCCGACCGTGTTGGGCAGACACCGGCCACGGGTCGCCCAAGCCCAGGGCATAAAATTCGGCCATGTCCGCGTACTGCATGTCCGAGTCGAATTTATTGGCCACCAGGATGACCGGCACGGATGCGCCGTGGAGTTTCCGGGCCATGACCGCGTCGGTTTCGGTGATCCCCACCTTGGTGTCCACCACCATGACGATCACGTCCGCGGTTTCCATGGCGGTTTCAGCCTGCCGGGCGATCGCCCCGTGGATGCCTTTCACGTTTGGGTCCCACCCGCCGGTGTCTTGCACCCAGAATCGTTGCCCACCCCAGTCCGCAATATACGAAATCCGGTCGCGGGTCACCCCGGGAAAATCCTCAACGACGGCTTCCCGCCGCCCTAAAAACCGGTTGACCAGGGTGGATTTGCCCACATTGGGGCGGCCCACGATGGCCACGGTGCACAGGTTTTCTTCCAGGTGCGGGGTTTCGCGTTCGAACCCGAATTCTTTTTCTAACTGTTCCCAGTCCGATTCGGAAAAATCCTCGCCGAAATGCGGGTCGAGGAATTCCGACTCGTCAGGAATGCCCATGGCGTTTTCTTCGGTACTCATTTATGAGGTGCCCCCTTCGGCTGATTCTTCCACGAGGGAAATAAGCGTATCGATGGCTTCCGGCAGTGACAGGTCGGAGGTGTCAAGGATGATGGCGTCATCTGCTGGGTGGAGTGGGTCCACGGCCCGCATGGAATCCGCAGTGTCCCGCTGGATGACGTCGGCAAGCACAACTTCGTAGATTGTGTGCCCGCCGGAAGCGATGATTTGTTCGTACCGGCGTTGCGCCCGCACCTTGTGGCAGGCGGTGAGGAATACTTTCAACGGCGCATCCGGCAGCACGTTTGTGCCCATGTCCCGCCCGTCGAAAATGCACCTGGGGGTGGTGTTCGCCCACTCCCGCTGCTGGGCGATGAGCGTTGCCCGCACCTCGGGGATCGCCGACACCGCCGACACCATGCGCGTGACCTCCTGCGACCGGATTTCCTCGGACACGTCCTCCCCGTCCAGCAGCACCGTCTGGTCGTCGAGCGTAATGTTCAGGTTGTTCGTCGCCGCAATGACCGCTGCCCGCTCCGCCGGGTTTACGCCGGCCCGCAGCACCGCAAGTGTGGCGGCACGGTACATGGCGCCCGTGTCAAAATACTGCGCCCCGAAATGCTTTGCGACGGCGCGACACAGCGTCGACTTCCCCACCCCGGAGGGGCCATCCACGGCCACAACCAGCCGATTGTCGGGGGTGTTTACCAAATTTTGTGCAGTCATTTACATCTCCACCGCTTTATATAAGCTTCGCAGCTCATTGTCGTTTAATGCCCGAATCGTCCCGGGCTTTTGTTCACCTAGCTGCACCGTGTGCAGCTTCGTGCGGACCAGATACTGCACGGGATACCCCGCGGCTTTCAGCATCCGCCGCACTATATGTTTCCGCCCCTCATGGAGTTGTACCCGGACCAGCGACCGGCCCTGGTGCACGTCAACAATCTGCACATAATCCGCGGCGGCTGGGCCGTCATCCAGCTCCACCCCATTTTTCAATGTGGTGACAAGCGACCGATCCGCTTCCCCCAGCACCTCCGCAATATATGTTTTCGACACCTCATACTTCGGGTGGCTCAACCGATTCGCTAACTCCCCGTCGTTGGTGAGAAGAATCAGCCCTTCCGTATCCGCATCCAACCGGCCCACATGAAACAGGCCCTGGCCGGCACTGATCCGCTCCGACACCAGGTCACCAATACAGGGCCGCCCCAAATCATCACTCATGGTTGAATGAATTCCCCGCGGCTTATTCAACACAAAATACTGGTGGTTGTTGTTCACATTCACACGCACCCCATCAACCCGAATCACATCAACCTTCGGGTTCACGCGCACCCCCTGCTGCATCACCACGGCACCATTGACCTCAACCCGGCCCGAGTCAATCATGATCTCGGCATTCCGTCGGGAAGCCACCCCAGCCTGCGCCAACACCTTTTGCAGCCGCACCCCATCGGTGTAGCTTTTCGGGTCGGAAGAAACATTCCGCGGCGACACATGCTGCCGCCGCGCAGGTTTCGCGTTAGAAAGAAGCTGCTTTTTTGAATCCGGTGTGCCATCACGGCGAGCGGGTTTTTTCACAATACGTCCTATCCCATATGCGGTTATTCAACATGGTTACTTTAATCTATCCGACTACTACAGGTCGAATTCGTCAATGCTATCAATATCCGGCAGGAGCGGCGCTAAATCCGGCAGCCGATCCAACGAATCAATCCCCAACAACTCCAAAAACAACTCCGTCGTCTCATACCGCCGCGCATGACCACCCGCAACCTCCCGAATCAGCCCCCGCAACACCAACGTACGAATCACCCCATCCACATTCACCCCCCGCACCGCCGACACCTGCGCCCGCGTCGCCGGCTGCCGATACGCAATAATCGCCAACGTCTCCATCGCCGCCCGCGACAGTTTCGATTGCGCACCACTCAATAAGAAGTGTTCCACCACCTCAGCATTCTCCCGCCGAGTATACAGCCGCCACCCCTCCTCAGTCTCCCGCAACTCAAACCCACTCCCCCGCTCATCCAACTCCCGACGCAACTCCAACAACTCCCCCACCACAACATCCTCCGACACCGCCAACCCCACCGCCAACGCCGACACCGACACCGGAGCATCAACAACAAGCAACACAGACTCCAACTGGGAACGCACCAACGACACCGACGGCAATGAAAAATCAGTCATTGCCCCAGTGTATTCGGTTTAATCCATCTTCCGGGCCTTCGCCCCCAAAATCTGCCGATCAATCAAAAACAACACTTCATCCAAAATCGCCGGATCAATATCCCGCTCCCGCCGAGCCCGCAACAACTCCAACTGGGCAGCCCGCAACGCCTCAATCTGCGCCTGCTGCAACTTCACCTCAATATGCTTCGCCTTCTCCCGACGCTCCTCCGGAGTAATACCCTCCTCATTCACCTCCTCCAAATTCGTCTCCTCATCAAACCGCGACATAAGCGCCTCCAACCGCTCCTGCGGAATCTCACCAGCATACGACTGCATCTTATTCCGCGCAGCCCGCCGAGCCCGATTCACTAACTTCTCCCGCGACACGTCACCAAACGCATCCGGATCACTATCCAACGTCAGCTTCTTCATCAACGCCGGCAACGTCAACCCCGGAATCACCATGGTAAACAGCAACACTACCAACGCAACCACCGGAGCCTCCTGATACAAACCAAAATCACCAGTATCAGGAATAGACAAAATCAACGCCAACGTCACCAACCCCCGCATACCAGCCCACGTAAGCAACAACGTCTCCTGCAACCGCAACGGACCCCCCACCCGATACCTCGTGTACTTATTCGTCGCATACATCCCCAAAAACCACAGGCCACGCACCACAATAGCCACCGCAGACAACAGCACACCCAACATCACGGCCTCCCCCCAATCCGAACCAACCGTGAAAATCGCATCCCGCGCCATAATCCCAATCAGACCAAACGCCACACCAGTAAACAACAACTCCACGATCTCCCAAAACACCGTGCCCGACAACCGGTCCTCCGCGCCAATCGCCACCCGGGAGTTATACTCAATCGCAGCAATCACCACCGCAATCACCCCAGACGCATGAATCTCCTCCGCTACCAAATACGTAATAAACGGAATCACCCACGTAAACGCATTCCGGGCAGTCGCCGACGTCATCCAACTAGACAAAAACGCCGCCCCCCGACCAATAAACCACCCAATCAACACAGCCGCACCACTCGAATACCCAAACTCCCAAATAGCCTCCCACCACTTCACCGTCTCTCCCTGAGTCAAAACCCCCAACGCAAGATTAAACACCAAAATCGAAGCCGCATCATTAAACATCCCCTCCGTCTGCAACGTATTCATCAACCGCCGCGGCACCCCAGCCGGCTCCGCCACCGCATCAACAGCCACCGGGTCCGGCGGCGAAATCGCCGCCCCAATCATCATCGCCCCAGCCACCGACAATGTAGGCACCAACCAACTAACCGTCAACCCCACAGCCACCGCCGTCGCAATCACCAACAACACCGACAACATAATGATCGACCGCCACTGCCGTCTAACCTGCGCCCACGACGCCCGCCGCGCCAACGCCCACAACAACGGCGGAATAAAAATCGGCAACATCAAATGCGAAAACTGCGACAACGAACCCGCCGACGGAACCCCCGGAATAAAAATCACACCAGCAGTCACAATCGTCAACAACACCGGCCACGGCAACCCAACCCGATCACCAATCGCCACCATCACAACCGTGGCAAATAATAACCCAAACAGCCAAATCATCACCGACACAAACCACATCCTTTCCACCCGACCCCCACAAAAGTGGGGAAAACAGGCCAAAACACCAAAATAATTCGTGATTTATGTTACCAATCTTCCGGCGACGATACGGCCTACTCCCACCGCCCCGCCAACACCACCATCGGATCCACATCCACCCCAGTCCACGCCACCTTCAACTCCCCCAACGACTCCACCTGCTCAAACACCACCACCTGAGCCTTATACAACTCCAACAACGCCAAAAACCGCCCCACCACCTCCAACGACACCCCACAATCCCGCGTCAACGCCTCAAACCCCAACCACCGATCCGGCCCCACCAACCGAAACATATCCAAAATCCGCACCGCCTGCTCCGGCACCGACACCCCCACCTTATGCACATACCCCACCTCCACCACCTCCGGCGGCCGCGGCCGAAACACACTCGCAGCAAACTCCGCAAAACTCTCCACCGAATGCCCCAACACCACCGGCGGTAACAACCCCACAAACCGCTCCTCCAACCCCACCACCCGCGGATACCGCAACCGCGCCGACGCCTGCCACACCGCAAACAAATCCGCCACCTGCCGATACGCCCGATACTGCAACAACCTTGCAAACAACAAATCCCGCGACTCCAACAACGCCAAATCCGCCACATCATCCACCTCCCCCCGAGGCACCAACCGCGCCGCCTTCAAATCCAGTAGCGTCGCCGCCACCACCAAAAACTCCGTAATCTCATCCAACCGCGCCGACACCCCCAACTGCTTCACATACCCCACAAACTCATCCGTCACCTGCGCCAACGCCACATCAGTCACATCCAACTTCTGCGCCGAAATCAACTGGAGCAATAAATCAAACGGCCCCTCAAAATTATGCAAAACAATACGAAACCCCGTAATCTCCGGCTGCTGCACATCACTATCCACAACCACACATCCTAACCCCCCAACCGCCCAATCACCTCCCGCGCCAACTGCCGATACTGCACCGCCCCCTGCGACCCCGACGCCCACGTAATAATCGGCTCATGATGATACGACGTCTCCGGAAACCGCACCGTCCGAGTAATCACCGTATCAAACACCTTCTCCCCATACGCCGCCACCACACTAGCAATCACCTCCCGCGAATGCACCGTCCGACGATCAAACATCGTCACCAAAATCCCCACCAACTCCAAATCAAAATTCACCCGATCCCGCACCGTCTTCAATGTATCAATCAAAATATTCAACCCCCGCGACGCAAAATACTCACACTCCATCGGCACAATCACCCCATGCGCACACGCCAACGCATTCACCGTCAGCAACCCCAACGACGGCAAACAATCCAAAATAATAAAATCATACTTCCCCACCACTGGCCGCAACACCCGAGCCAACGCCTGCTCCCGACCCACCTCATTCACCAACCGAATCTCCGCCGCCGACAAATCAATCCCCGCCGGCACCAAATCCAACCCCGGGACCTTCGTCTTCACCGTCGCCGACTCCACCCCTGACTGCGCATCAAATAATAGATCATAAATGGTGAAATCCTGCTCGTCCGGCCGCACCCCTAACCCCGCGGATAACGCCGCCTGCGGATCCAAATCTACTAACAACACCCGCCGGCCCGCCTCCGCTAAACACGCCCCCAAATTAATCGCCGACGTCGTTTTCCCCACGCCACCCTTCTGATTACACATGGCAATAATCCGCGCCGGGCCGTGGTGGGTGAGTGGTTGGGGTTCGGGGAATTCGCGGATGGGCCGGCCGGTCAGGCCAAGTTCGGGAACCATGTCAATCCATCTTCCTTGATCGCACTAGTGTTCGCGTTTTATAGTACCGGTATTTTTTAGGCCCTCGGGTGCGACATGACCCATGCTTGCCGTAAATTATCGGCGGACACGTGAGTGTAGATCTGGGTGGTGGTGACCGATGAATGCCCCAACAGTTCTTGCACCACTCGTTCCCCCGCACCGCCTTCGAGTAGGTGGGTGGCGAAACTATGCCGGAGTGTGTGGGGGGAAATGTCTTTGGTGATGTGTGCCCGAGCGGCGGCGGTTTTCAGGACAGCCCAGGCGCTTTGCCGCGATAACGTCCGGCCGCGGGTGTTGAGCAGGAGCGCGTGCGAGGCCCCGGTGGCGAACACGGGTCGGGCCCGCACCAGGTATTGGTCGACGGCCGCCATGGCTTGGCTGCCCACTGGGACGAGGCGTTGTTTGTTGCCTTTCCCGGTGATGCGCAGCATGCCGTCGTTGTCGTGAAAACTATCAACGGTGAGGGCGGTGATCTCGCTAATGCGCGCACCGGTTCCGTACAGGAGTTCGATAAGGGCTCGGTCGCGGAGGTCTATGGGACTGGCGGTATCGTCGGTAGGGATGGCGTCAATGAGCTGGGTGATTTCGGCGATGGTGAGTACGTCGGGCAGGTGCCTTCCGGTCGCGGGTGGGGACACATCGGCCGCCACATCCGTGGTGACCAAGCCCTCCAATAACGCGAATTTATGCAGGCCCCGGGCGACGATGAGGGCCCGGGCCGCGGAGCTCACAGCTAGGGGTTTGATGTTCCGATCGGGGTCGCCGCGGCGCAGCTCGGTGACATACGCCTCAACCTGACTGGTCGTGACCTGGTTGAGGTCGGTCACCCCCACGGCATGCAGCCAGGTCACGTAGCGGTACAGGTCGCGGCGATAATTGCTTAAGGTGTTGCTGCTATACCCCTTTTCCACCTTGAGGTGCGTCAACCACGCGGCGACCACATCGTCAAGCATGGGGTTGTTTCTTCATGTCTCCGACCATGCCTGCCGCTTTACGACGCCGCGTCAGCGCCGTGGGCCGCAATTCAAACGGAGTTTGGGCCGACCGAGGCCTGCGCACTTTCCGCTCCACAGCGTCCGCCGTCATGATGCCGGCAATGGCAATCCCATTGGTGATCTCCCCTTTGAGCACCATATCCACGGCATAGTTCAATGCCACCCACCGGTTTTCCAAGTCCGCTTCTTCCCCCTCGCCGGCGGGCCGATCCTGCTTATATAAGCCCGTGGCCAAATACACCCGGACGGCTTCGTCGCTAAACCCCGGGCTGGAAACCAGGTCCACCAACACCGACCATTTCGTCGCCCCCAGGCCGGCTTCTTCCAATAGTTCGCGTTTCGCCGCATCAAGCGGATCCTCATCAGCAATATCCAGCAAACCCGCAGGTAATTCCCACAGGCGTCGATCCACCGACCTACGATACTGTCGCACCAGCGCAATCTTTCTACCGTCATACGCCACCACAGCAACCGCACCAAAATGTTCCACAAGATCCCGGGTTGCGGTGCCCCCCTCGGGCATGGTGAGGGTATCCCGACGAACCCCAAAAATGGCCCCGTCAACCAACAGCTCAGAATCAACAACCTGATATTCAAACGCCATAACTGTACAGATTACACAGACTATTCGGCATCCCCCACCGAATCCGGGTCGTTCGGGGGCACCAGGAGGGCTACCTGCCGCACAACCGCGAACTGCCCAGTCGCCCGATCAATAGAATCCACCGTAACAACCCGCCCCTGTAACGCCGCAAGCTGCGCAGATCCCGTGTCGCCGGCAACCACTAACCCCCCACCTCGTGAACCCAATGCCGGGGCGAACCGAGTAAGGAATTCCGTTGGAACATCCGGCCCCACTATGAGAACCACCGCATCCGCAGGCTTGACACCCCCATCACCATAGGTGAGAAACCCAGCATTCCGCAATGTCCCCAACCCCGAGGCGCGCTCCTCATCAGTGGCCGATGAGTGAAACACCAGCGACCCCAATACCTCACCCGCGTGAGTCCCCACATCCAACTTATCCTCAGATAAGGTCGCCCCCGCAGGCAAAACATTGCTCGCAATATTCTTCATGGCAGGGGTGAAAAACGCCTCCCGGAGCCGCATGCTACCGGCATCCCGCGCCCCAGCATCGGCAAGCAACCCCCGTACCTTCGTCACATCCGCATCCCGCACCCCACCGGCATACACCACCATCACCGACCGCTCCGCTAACGTCCCAGCCAAAGTCTCCCGACCCACATCCAAAACCACCGAATCCGCCGACCGCAACTGCGCCCGCGCCACCTCCAGCTCACCCCGCACCTGCGCTACCGCCGTCGACAAGCCAGCAACCCGCGAATCAGCGCTCCCCGCCAAGCTAGGCGCCAGGCCTAAACACCCCACAACAATACCGACAGCAAACGCCACTGCCGCCTTAAATACCCCACCGCCACGCATCACGACGCCACCCGACCAATAATATTATTCCACGTGTCCACCACATTCACCATAAACGACCCCTCCCCAGCCAAACCAGCAACCATAATCACCGTAGCCAACGCAACCAACACGCCCATCACCCCCCACAAAAACGCAATATTCTTACCAGACCGTATATTATACAAAGTGGCTATCGCGGACGCATCCACCAACCGCGGCCCCAACTTCATCCGCGACAACAACGCCGACGGGCTCGCATACCCCGACTGTGCAAACAACGAATCCAACGTCACCGACGCCCCCACATTCACCACCAACTCCGCCTGATGAAAATCAGCCAAAAACAACGCCAAATCCGTCGCATTCTCCACCGCCGACGGAAACGTCAACGCCCCCACCCCCAAATCCTGGATCCGCTCCAACCCCACCACATGCCCATCAGGGCCCGCAGGAACCACCACCCGCGCCCCCGAACGCAACGCCGCAGCCCCAATACCACCAGGATCCCCCACTATAAAATCCACCCCATATCCCAACTCCACCAGCGCATCCGCGGCCTCATCAACCGCGATAATCACCGGCGAAAACTCCCGGATAAAATTCCGTAACTCCTTCAACTCCGACTGGAAATACCGGCCCGGACTCACCACCAACACCTTCCGATCCCGTAGCGCATCCCCCACCTCGGGAATCCCCAACCCATCAATCAGTAATGGCGACTCGGAATGAATAAACTGAATCGTATTCCCAAAAAACGCCTCCATATAATCAACCAACCGCTGCTGCGCCACCAAAAACCGCTCCTCAGCATCCTCCGGTGTCACCACCACCCCCGAACCAAGCAACTTATCCCCACAAAATAACTCACCCGACTCGGTCAACCTCCCCTTCTTCCCATCCTTCAACCCCACCAACACACCATCCCCCACATCCTCAACCAACATAATCCCCGCATCCAACATCATCTGCGGCCCAAAATTAGGAATAGCACCAGTACTAAACTCCCCCGTGTTCACCACCGCAACCACATGCGAATCAATCAACCACTGCGCCACCGCCCGCGACACATCCGGCGCATCAATCACCGCAATATCCCCCGCGCCCAACTTCTTATAACCCTTCTTACCCCTCACCGAAAGATCACGCATTACCGCCTGCACACCAGGCAAATCCACAGTCCGAGAAAACAAACTCATACCCCCATTCTCCCCAACCACCCCCCACAAACCGGGGAACGCCACGCACACAACCTACCGGAAATCCGCCACCTCAGCCTGCGCCTTATCCAACAACTCCTGCGCATGCGCCCGACCCGTCTCCGTATCCTCCAACCCCGCCAACATCCGCGACAACTCAGCAACCCGAGCACCACCAGTCAGCTCAACCACCCCCGACGACACCGACAAATCCCCCACATCCTTCGACACATGCCAATGCGCATCCGCATACGCCGCCACCTGCGGCAAATGCGTCACCACAATCACCTGATTATGCACCGCCAACCGAGCCAACCGCCGCCCAATCTCCACCGCAGCCCGACCCCCAACACCAGCATCAACCTCATCAAACACCAACGTCACCCCCCGACTATTCGACGACAAAATCACCTCCAACGCCAACATCACCCGCGACAACTCACCCCCCGACGCCGACGACGCCACCGGCCGCGCCTCCCCCGACGCACCAACCGACAACAAAAACTCCACCACATCCACCCCCAACTTCCCCGGAACCGCCACCTGCGACACCGACGCCGAAAACACCGCCTTCGCCATCGCCAGTCCCCGCAACTCCGCGGTCACCGACTCCCCCAACTGCCGAGCCGCCCGCCCCCGAGCCGCAGACAACTCTCCTGCAATCCGCCACACCTCAGCCTCAGCCGACTTCACCTCAGACTGCAACCGCTCCACAGCCTCCGGCGACGTATCAATCCCCGCCAACTTCACCTCAGCCTTCCGCAGCCACTCCAACACCCCATCAACATCCGGCGCATACTTCCGCGTCAACCCCTTCAACTCCTGCTGCCGCAACAACAGCCCCTCCAACTCCGCAGGATCCCCCGACAAATTCGACAAAAAACTCCCCAACTCCGCCGAAACCTCCCCCAACTCCGCGGTCACAGCCCCCAACCGCACAGCCAACTCCTGCAACTTCTCATCCCCACTCTTCTGCAACGCCGACACCGCCTGCCCCACCAAATCAGACGCCCCCGCCATCTCGGAACCAAAATCACCATCAATAACACCCAACGCCACCGACGCCTGATGCCGCAGCTCATCCACATCCTGCAACCGGCGAATCAGCGACACCAACTCCACATCCTCACCCGGCTGCGGATCTACCCCCCGAATCTCCGAAATCGCAAACTGAAGCCGATCAGCCTCCTGCGCCAACTCCCGCCGAGACTCCGTCCGCGACCGCAAATCCCGCACCAACCGACGCCACCGACCAAAAGCCTCCCGATAACCAACCAACAACTCAGCAATCTTCGGATCACACCGATCCACCGCCGCCAACTGCTCCTCCGGTGCCAACAACCGCAACTGATCGTTCTGACCATGAATCGTCAACAACTCCGCACTAAACTCCTGCAACGCCGCAGCCGGCACCAACCGGCCCCCCAAATGCGCCTTCGAACGACCCCCCACAGACACCGTCCGCGACACAATAACCTCACCCCCCTCATCCAACCGGCCCCCAGCCGACACCACCACATCCCGAGCAGCCCCCGCCACCTCGGAATCCACCCCATCCAACACAAACCGCCCCTCCACCGCGGCCTGCGCAGCACCGGAACGCACACGACTAGCATCAGCCCGACCCCCCACAAGCAACCGCAACCCAGTCACCACCATGGTCTTACCAGCACCAGTCTCACCAGTTAACACCGTCAAACCCGGACTCAACTCCATAGCAGCCCGGGAAATAACACCTAAATTCTCAATAGCAATATCGGCGAGCATTCCGACATCCTAGCACTCATGCCGCCGCTGCCCCGGACCCCGCCAACCCTCAACCGGCAACCGCAACTTCGACACCAACCGATCCGTAAACGGCCGCTCATCCAACCGCACCCACTTAATGCTCCGCTCCCCCCGAACCACCTCAACCCGACTCCCAGGCGGCATCTCAAACTTCCGAAACCCATCCATCACCACATGCGCCGGAAACGACGCCGACCGGGACTCCACCGCCACCTCCGACCGCGGACTCACCACCAACGGCTTCGTAAACAACGCATGCGCATTATTCGGCACCACCAAAATCGCATCCAACTCCGGCCACAACACCGGCCCCCCAGCCGAAAACGCATACGCCGTCGAACCCGTCGGCGTCGAAATAATCACCCCATCACACCCAAACGAACTCACCGGCCGACCATCAACCTCCAAAATCGCATCCAACACCCCAGAACGATTCTGATTCTCCACACTCACCTCATTAAGCGCCCACCCAGAACCCAACGACTCACCGTTACGACCAATCCCCTGCACCGCAATCGTCATCCGCTCCTCAATACTGAACTCACCAGACACCACCCGCTTCACAGCCTCATCCAACGAATCACGCTCCCACTCCGCCAAAAACCCAATATGGCCCAAATTAATACCCAACATCGGCAGATCCGCCATATACGCCAAATCCGCCGCCCGCAAAAACGTCCCATCACCCCCCATCACTAACACAAAATCCACACCAACAATCGCATCGCTACAATGCGGCACCAACTCATACCGACTCAACACCGGATGCGCCGCAATCGCACCATCATTCTTCGGCACCACCACCCGCACCGAAATACCAGCATCACGCAATAACTCCGCCGCCAGCGCAGCAGTCTCAATATTCGACTTCCGCCCAGCATGCGACACCAATAACACTTTCCGGGGCTGCGACATTACTCCGGTCCTTCCCTCACTGCCCGATCAACCATAGCGGCAACCTCCCCCCGAGGTAACTTTGCCGCCCCACCATCTTTCACGAGCCACAAAAAATATTCCACATTACCCTTCGGGCCCGGAAGCGGCGACGCTACCACCCCCCGCAAACTCAACCCCAACTCCTGGGCAGAAACCGCAACATCGGTAGTCACCTCGGCCCGCAACTGCGGACTACGCACCACCCCACCGGACCCCAACCGATCCTTCCCCACCTCAAACTGCGGTTTCACCATGGGCACCACATCCCCACCATCAACCACACACGACACAATCGCCGGCAACACCAACGTCAACGAAATAAACGACAAATCCCCAACCATCACATCGCATAACCCCCCACACTGATCCGCCGTCACATAACGAATATTTGTTCGATCCACCACCCGAACCCGATCATCATTCTGCAACCGCCACACCAGCTGACCATAACTCACATCAACCGCAACAACCTCCCGCGCCCCCCGACGCAACAACACATCCGTAAACCCCCCAGTAGACGCCCCCGCATCCAGCACTTTCTTCCCCACAACGCTTAAACCCGCAGGCTCAAACGCCTCCAACGCCCCCAATAACTTATGCGCACCCCGCGACGCCCAATCATCAACCGCACCCCCCAACACCTGAATTGACACCCCAGACGACACCTGAGTGGCAGGCTTAATAGCGGGCATACCCTGCACCAACACCTGCCCACCCCGAATCAACTCCACGGCCTGCTCCCGGGACCGCGCGATCTTCCGACGCACTAACTCCGCGTCAAGACGCCTCCGATCCGACATTACTGCAATGCCTCATGCAAAATCTCATGCGCCTCGTGCAAAACCGCAGCCTCCTGCGCTAACGTGTCCATCGGCTGCGCCAACACCGCATGAAGCCGTTCAATCACCTGCTCCGGCTCCACAACTACTGCCACCCCGCCAACGCTCGCTCCGCCCCAGCATCCGCAGGTACAACCTCACCGGTAAACCCTGCGGAAGGATCAGTCCAGGCAACAGCCAACACGGTACGCAACGCCTCCACAGCACCCCCACCGGAAGCATCGCCGCTGGTGAGCACAATCGTGTTATCGTCGGCGCGCCGGGCAGCGAATCCGGCTTGTGCGTGTGGGGTGAGTTCGGCTGCCGGCAGGTCGAGTCCCCGCAGGTCTTCCGCGATATAGGTGGGGCGTTCGGTTGGTTCTGCGTGGACGAGCGCCCAATGGCGGGAGACGCCGGTGAGCACGTGGAAGGTGTCCATATTGGCGGCGACGCCACCGGCAATGTCAGTGTTAAGTCGATCGCCCACGGCAAGGGGGCGGGTGGATTGCACTTTCGCGGCGGCGGAGTGGAACATTGCCGGTTCGGGTTTTCCTGCCGATAGCGGGGTGACGCCGGTAGCGGTGGTGACCGCAGCCACCATGGAACCGTTACCCACCATGAGTCCCCGTTCCATGGGCAGTGTGGTATCCAGGTTGGACGCGAAATAGTAAGCCCCGTTGCGGATGCTGAGTGCAGCCTCGGAGAGTTCCGCCCAACCGGTTTCGGGATTATGCCCATGAAGTACGGCCTTGGGGTTGTCGTCGGCAGAGTCCACGACGCGGAAACCGCCGTGGCGGGCCAGGTTTTTGAACGATTCGGAACCAAGCACATAGACAGGGTCACCGGGTTGCAGTCGCTGTTGAGCGAATTCCACGGCCGCCTGCGCCGAGGTCACTACATGGCGCTCATCTGTGGGAACCCCCAGTTTGGTGAGTATTTCTGCCACTACTTCCGGGCCCCGCGAAGCATTATTGGTGATGTACATGACGGGTATGGAAGCGGTGGTGAGGTATTTTTGGGCGTGCGGCAGGAGACGGCCGCCTTCCCATACTGTGCCGTCCAGGTCGAAAAGTAAACTGTCGTATGTGGTGAGAAGTGATTCGGTCATGGTTAACCTAACTCTGCTAGCCGTTCTTGTGCATCTAAGAATTCTTCCACGTCCTGCTCGGCGGCGTGGGTGAACCAGGTGCGGGCCTGCGCGATCTGCCCGGCAGCAGCCAGCGCGTCGGCGTAGGCGTAGGACAGCCGGGCCCATGCCGGTTCGATGCGACTGGGATCGGGATTCATGTCCTGCAAGGTAACGACAGCGGCGTCGAATTGCCCCATGTCTTGGTGAGCGCCGGCGGTGACGATGGCTAATTCGATACGCATGGGCATGTCGAGGTTTTTCGAATCAGCTTCGGCGGCAAGTTCTATGGCTTTTTCGGGACGGCCGAGACCGCGTTCGCAGTCGGCCATGACGGCAATGAGCCCCGGACCACCACTGATGCGCCGGGCGGCACGCAATTCGGAGAGTGCTTCTTTCCATTCGCCGGCTTTATAGGCGGCAATCCCACAGGTTTCCCGCACGACTGATACTCGCCCTGCCCGCTCTTTGGCCGCTCGCGCATGGCTGAGTGCTAGTTTGGGGTCTTCCTCCATTAAGAGCGCAGCCATGAGGATATGCTTTGCAACGGCGTTAGCGTTGTCCTTCGATAGGACCCGGAGATCTTGCAATACTAGCGGGTCGAGGTCCCGAATATCGAGATCATCGGGTAAATCGGGTTCGTTCAGCCGTGACGTCATGCGGTCTTCTCGATAGTTGGGGCGCTGAGTACGGAACCCGTTTTGTTTTTTATTGGCCCCAGCCCGGTTAGCGTGTCGACGTCCCCGGGAACGATCTGGACGGCGATTATTATTGCGTTGCGGCTTCCGACGGGAAGAACCGGGGGATTTATGATCGTCAGTCATGCTGTCCTTTGGGGATATAGAAAAAGCGTGGTGCATTATTGGAAAATAACAATAATACACCACGCTTTCCTTATACTATTTTTTCTTTATTAAGTTTTTGGTGTGTTGGCGGTGTCTTACTCTCCCACAACCCCACGATTGCAGTACCATCAGCGCAGTCAAGCTTAGCTACCGGGATCGGAACGGGACCGGGCGTACCCTCGACGCTAAAACCACCAACACAAACCCAATTTGAAACAAACCACCCCAAGGGGTGTGTTGCGTCAAACACTGTACAACAAACACAAACACAATAATCATTCTTCTCTTTTTTGCGGCAAACACATGCTCTTGGCGCAATCAATCTTGCTATTCTCATCGCCCACACATAAAAAACACAAAGGTGTTTTTTGTGTCGGTGTATTAGTACCAGTCACCTCCAACACGTCACCATGCTCACAGCCCTGGCCTATCAACCCCATCATCCATAGGGAACCTCAATAGAAACCTCATCTCAAAACAGGCTTCCCGCTTAGATGCTTTCAGCGGTTATCCCTCCCGCACGTAGCTAACCAGCCATGCCACTGGCGTGACAACTGGCATACCAGAGGTACGTCCATCCCGGTCCTCTCGTACTAGGGACAGCCTTCTTCAAGTTTCAACGCGCGCGGCGGATAGAGACCGAACTGTCTCACGACGTTCTAAACCCAGCTCGCGTGCCGCTTTAATGGGCGAACAGCCCAACCCTTGGGACCGACT
>ERZ773014.28-NODE-28-length-99443-cov-4.064968_pt1 | contig 99443 bp, 115 predicted proteins | sample MGYA00580841_ERZ773014 | MGnify/ENA primary metagenome ERZ773014 (study PRJEB29015, sample SAMEA2737989) | human oral metagenome | biome: human oral; feature: human-associated habitat; material: dental | place: China | collected 2067 ... | reverse complement strand
CCTATGGTAAATAAAAAACGACCTTGAGCGGAGAAGGCTGCTAAATCAAGCAAGTCTTTTTCTGTTGTAACAAAAAAAACTTCAGCTACTAAAGGGACTGTAGCTAAGAAAGCAAACTTGTCTGAGATGACCGTGGAGACGAAAAATGTTGCTTTGAGGCCAGAAGTGCAGGAGCTCTTCAAAGACTATTATCAGCAGGATGGAAGAATCTTCCTTACTCAGCCAAGAAGCTATGGAGAATTGCCTGATCTTCTTGAACTTCAAAAGAAAGGGTATTCTGATTTTATCAATGTTTATCTTGGAAAACTTTTCTCTGATGTGGAGAATATCTGGGATATTGCTGGAGATAAGCTCTATGTAAATATTTCAGATTTGCAGGTTTCTGAACCGATTGAAACCGTAGATACTTGTAGGAAGAAAGAATTGACCTATGGAGGAATTATCACGGCTAAAGTAAAGCTTGTAGAAAGGATTGAAGATGAGAAAACCAAGAAAGTATCCGAGAAAGTGCTTTTCAATAAGAGGGCAAATATCGGTATTCTTCCTTTGATGACGCCTTCAGCTTCTTATATCATTAATGGAGTTGAAAGAGTGATCATTTCTCAGATCATTAGGTCGTATGGTATCTTTTATGGAAAGAAAGATTTTTGGTATTCTTTCAAGCTTATTCCTGAGAACGGACCTTGGCTTGAAGTGAATGTAGAAAAAACCTGAAATATCGTTGCGAGAATCAATAAATCTAGAAAGTTCCCTATCACCTCTTTGCTTAGAGTGTTCGGTCTAGAAACTGATGAAAGTATTAGAGAGGTATTTAACGGTATCTTGGAAGAGGAAGATGTTGATTTTATAGATATTACCTTGAAAAAAGACACAACCGTTGATGCGATTTCTGCGGCAGAGCATATCTATGGAAAACTCAGACCAGGAGAATTGATTGATGCGCAGTCAGCTTTGGATTATGTGAAAGGGCAGTTCTTACTCCCTGAGAGAATCTATGTTGGAAATATCGCAAGGAGAAAGATCAATGCAAAACTCAATCTCAAAAAACCTTTGAAATCCGCTGAGGCGAATATTTTTGATGGAGCAGATCTTGTAGAAGCAGTGAAATATCTTGTAAATCTCTGTAATCAGAAAAAAGGCTTCTATACAGATGATTCTGATCATCTTTCAAACAAGAGAGTGAGAACAATGGGAGAAATCTTGTATTCTCACTTGCAACCTGTGATGAGAAAGTTTGTAAAGAGCGTGAGAGGAAAACTTTCCGTTCTCAATATGGAAAATCCGCTTAAAATCACTGATCTCGTAAATTTCAAGATGATTGATAACTCTATCAAATCGTTCTTTGCGACCAGTCAGCTTTCTCAATTTTTGGATCAGATCAATCCGCTTTCTGAAATTGAGCATAAGAGAAGAATTACCGCTCTTGGACCTGGAGGTTTGAAGAGAGAAACTGCGAAATTTGAGGTGAGAGATGTGCATCCTTCGCATTATGGTAGAATTTGTCCGATTGAAACGCCAGAAGGGCAGAATATCGGACTGGTAATTTACCAATCTCTCTATAGCAGAATCAATGATGAAGGATTCCTTGAGACGCCTGCATTGAAAATTTTTCGTGAAGTAGAACCAAAAGCTGAATCCCTCGTTGGTAGAATTGCTCATCGTGATATTTATGAGCTTGATGCAAAGGGAAACCCTAGCAAGAAAGTGATTATCAAGGAAAATGAAGTGATTGATGAGAAAATCGCTGCTGCTCTTGAAAAAGCCTATGGGAAACTCAAAAAACCGATCGCTGTAAAGCCGTTCTTTACTGGGGAAATTGAATATATCTCTCCAGAAATGGATGAAAAATGCGTAATTGCTGATGCGACCACTCCTTTGGATGAGCATAATAATATCCTTTCTACGAGAGTTGCAGCAAGACACTTTAGCGAAATGGAGACCTTCCATGTGAACGATATTACGCATATGGATGTGAATTTGAGTCAGATTTTTTCTCCTAATACTTCTTTGATTCCTTTCGTAGATCATAACGATGCGGTGCGTGCTTCTGTAGCGACTAACCAGCAGAGACAGGCACTTCCGCTCCTCAAAAATGATGCTCCACTCGTTGGAACAGGACTTGAGAGAGATATCGTGAGAATGACGCATGCAGTGATTAAAGCTGAAGCTGATGGAGAGGTGATTTATGTGGATGGAGGAAGTGTTAAAGTAAAATATAAAGACGGAACGAAAGAATATCAATTGACGACTTTCGTGAGGTCAAATCATAAAACTTGTATTACTCAGGTGCCTTGTGTAGATTTGGGGCAGAAGGTGAAAAAAGGCGATTTGCTCGCAGAAGGACCTTGTTCTGTAAATGGAGAAATGGCTGTTGGAAAGTCTCTTAGAGTAGCCTTTATGCCATGGAAAGGGTATAACTATGAGGATGCGATCGTAATTTCTCAAAGACTGATCAAAGATGACGAATTGACTTCCATTATGATTAACGAATACGAGATTGAGGTTGCAGAAACTAAGCTCGGCCCTGAAGAAACAACCAATGATATTCCTGGAGTTGCGATGGCGAAACTAGGGAATCTTGATGAGGAAGGAATTATCAGGATTGGTTCTATCGTGAAAGGAGGAGATTTGCTTATTGGTAAGATTACTCCGAAGGGAGAAGGGGAACTTACTCCAGAGGAAAAGCTGATTCAGGCGATCTTTGGAGATAAGTCCAAGAATGTAAAAGATACTTCACTCTATATGCCTTCTGGAAGTGAAGGGAAGGTCGTAGATGTGGTGATCCTTGATGCGAAAAAAGGAGATAACCTCATGGCTGGGGTGAGAAAAAAGATCAAAGTTTATGTGGCTTCTACCAGAAAAATTGAAGTCTGAGATAAGCTTGCAGGTAAGCACGGAAACAAAGGTATCGTTGCGATCGTGGTTCCAGAAGAGAATATGCCATATTCAGCAGATGGAAGACCAGTTGATGTGGTGCTTAACTCACTATGAGTAATTTCTCGTATGAACCTTGGTCAGCTTTTTGAATCTCAGTTAGGTTTGCTTGCGAAAGAACTTGGTGTGAAGTTTGCAGTGCCTACCTTTGGTGGATTTGGTGTAGAAGATATTGTAAAACTTGCTCAGAAAGCAGGACTAGAAGATAAGCTCAGAACAACGCTTTATGATGGAGAAACGGGAGAACCGTATGCTCAGCAGGTAACCGTTGGATATATGCATTTGCTCAAGCTCGTGCATATGGTAGAGGACAAGATCCATGCGAGATCTGTTGGTCCTTACTCTTTGATTACTCAGCAGCCGCTTGGAGGAAAATCCAGACAAGGAGGACAGAGATTCGGAGAGATGGAAGTGTGGGCTCTGGAGGCGTATTCTGCAGTGTATACCTTGCAAGAAATGCTTACGGTGAAATCTGATGATGTGATCGGTAGAAATAAGCTCTATGAATCTATTATCAAATCTCAGAAACCAAGAATCTGAGGATTGCCAGAATCATTTAATCTTTTGACCTATCTCTTCAAAGGATTGGGGCAGAATATTGTGGCTTTGACTGCTGATGAACTAGAAACGATTCATCAAGAGAGAATGGAGAAGATAAAAAGCCTTGGACTCTCAGGAATTATGACAGCTTCTCTTGAACATGAGACTGCAACTGATGAAGAAACTGATGAGTCTGAAGATAAGGGAGAAATGATCGGAAAAGTCGTTGAAGACCTTGAAGATTTTGGGCAGATTGAGTAATGAGCGCTTGTCATTGCGAGGCGAATGAAATGAGCCGTGGCAATCTATTTGGAAGCAAATGTGAATTGCTTCGCTTTGCTCGCAATGACGGCAGATATCACCTTTTAACTTTTTATAAGCGGTCCTAATGAACAAAACAAAATTTGATGGATTGATGGTAACTCTCGCTTCTATGGAGGAAGTCGCAAAATGGTCACATGGAGTGGTAGATAATCCAGATACCGTAAACTATAGGACAGGAAAGCCAAAACAAAGCGGACTTTTTTGTGAGTCTATTTTTGGTCCTGTGAAGAACTTTGAATGTAGCTGTGGAAAATATAAAGGAGTCAGATATAAGGGAATCGTCTGTGAAAGATGTGGAGTAGAAGTTACTAGTTCCAGAGAGAGAAGAGTGAGAATGGGACATGTAGATCTCGCTTCTCCAGTTGTGCATGTATGGTATAAAAACTCTCCATCAGGAGGTATTCACCAGCTCCTTCAGCTTTCAGCTAATGAAATAGATAAAATTCTGACTTTCGTGAAGTATGTGGTCGTAAAAGAGGTAGATGATGCTGTCAAAGATCAGATAAAAGAAAAGATCAGTACTGACTTTGAGGCAACCATGCAAGAACTTGATGAACTCTTCAAAAAAGAAACGGCTTCAGAAAAAGATACTAAGAAACTAGCAGAGGCAAAAAAGCTTTATGAAGAGAATAAAGCTTCATTGGAAGCGGAATTTGGAAGAGTAAAATCGCTTGTAGCTGATCTTAAGTTTGGGGCGACTGTTTTGGAGTCTGACTACAGAAATATTTTCAGTCAGTTTTCTAAACTAGTTTCTTTCGCTTCTGGACCTGAGGGAATCCTCAAAATGCTTCAAGCTATTGATGTAGAGAAGGAAATCAAGAAGAGAGTAAAAGAGTTCCCATCTATTAGATCGGCTGATCAGAAGAAAAAGGCAATGAGCCTGATTAAACTTTTGATCAATCTCTATGTATCAGGAGTGAAGCCAGAAAATATGATTATTAGAAAGCTTCCTGTGATCCCACCTGATATTAGACCAGTGGTGCAGCTTGATGGTGGAAGATTTGCTTCTTCAGATGTGAATCTTTTCTATAGAAGGGTGCTGATGAGAAATATCAGACTCAAGAAGATGATCCAAGTTGGGATGCCTGATATCGTAAAAAAGAATGAAATCAGACTGCTTCAGGAGTCTATAAATAATCTTTTGGTGGGAGAAAAGAATGCTGCTGGTAAAGCAGGAGCAGGAATCAAAGTCTTCAAATCTATTTCCGATATGCTTTCAGGAAAGGAAGGAGTCTTTAGAAAGAACTTGCTCGGAAAGAGAGTGGATTATTCTGGTAGATCAATTATTACCGTAGGTCCAGACTTGAAACTGAGTGAATGTGGGCTTCCAATCTATATTGCAGTAAAGATGTTTACGCCGTTTATTATCGGAAAGCTGATTGAAAAGAAGATCGTTTATACGCCAAAGCAAGCGGAAAAACTTATCAAAGAAGGAAATCCAACCGCTTTGAAATTCCTAGAAGAAGTGATTAAAGACAAATATGTGCTTCTTAACCGTGCACCAACGCTTCACAGACTTTCTATTGAAGCCTTTAAAATCAAGCTGATGCCTGGTAAAACGATCAGACTTCATCCTCTTGTGTGTCCTGCGTTTAATGCCGACTTTGATGGTGATCAAATGGCGGTGCATTTGCCTATTTCAGATGAAGCTCAAAAAGAAGCTCGCGAACTTATTGCAGCAGACAAGAATATTATCAAACCGGGTTCTGGAGAGCCAACGATTACGCACTCTCAAGATATGGTGCTTGGAATCTACTTCTTGACTGATTTCTTCAATCCAAAATATCCTGACTACAATACCGAAGAGGAATGGAAAGAAAAAATTCATCCTGTAGCCAGATTTGCTTCTTTTGATGAAGTGATGGCAGCGTTTAATAATAAACAAGTGCAACTCAAAGATAAAATCGTGGTGCTTGATGGCAATGAAGTGCTAGAAACTACCGTAGGAAGAGTGATTTTTAACTCTATTCTGCCAGAGAATTATCCGTATGTAAATAGGAAGATGGGAAATAAGGATCTCAAGAGGCTTTTGAGTGAGGTCTTTGACAAATACGATATGGAGACTACGGTAAAAGTTGCTGATGCGATCAAGGATTATGGATTTAAGTATTCAACAATCGCTGCGACTTCAATCAATGTCCTTGATATGAAGGTTCCAAAGGAAAAAGAAGATCTTTTGAGAGCTGGTGATTTAGAAACTAATACGGTATTGAAATATTTCTATAAGGGATTCTTTTCTGAAGCAGAGAAACATAGATTGATCGTAAAAATCTGGACTGCTGTGAAAAAAGATGTAGAAGTGAACTTGAAATCTATTATTGGTGCAGGAAATAATCTTTATACGATGATTGATTCTGGAGCGAGAGGTTCTCAAACCCACCTTACGCAGATTTCAGGTATGAAGGGACTCGTAGTGAATCCACAGGGAGAAATTATTGAACTTCCGATAAAATCTTCTTTCGTAGAAGGATTGAAACCAATTGAATACTTTATTTCAGCTCACTCTGGTCGTAAAGGAAAGGCCGATACTGCTTTGAGAACTGCAGAATCTGGATACTTGACGAGAAAACTCTGTGATGCTTCCCAGGAAATGATCGTGAGAGAAGATGACTGTGGTTCTACAGAATCTATTCTCTATACAAGAGAGGAGGCTGAAATCAAAGGAGAAAAATTCTGAACTTTGATTTATGGTAGAGTGTTGGCTGAAGATGCGATTGATGAAAGAGGAACCGTGATATTGAGGGCAGGAGAAATGGTTACGAAATCAGCTTTAAGTCTGATTGAAACTTCAGGTATTACTGCTGTGAGAGTAAGGAGTCCATTGACCTGTCACTGCGTAAGTGGAGTGTGTCAGAAATGTTATGGAATGGACCTTGCTACGAGAAATATGGTAGAAGTAGGAGTGCCAGTTGGAGTAATCGCTGCACAGTCTATTGGAGAACCATCTACTCAGCTTACGCTAGATACCTTCCATGAAGGAGGAGTGGCGGGTTCATCAGAGGCATCTGGTATTGATAGAGTGAAACAGCTCTTTGAGGTGAGGCCGCCAAAGAATCCTGCTGGAATTAGTCCATTTGATGGAACAATCTCTTTTGAAGAGACACCAGAAGGTGGAAAATTTGGAAAGATGAAGGTGACTTCCGAAATGCAAAAGAAAACCTACCTTGTGAAATCTGATTACAAAGTTATTGTAAAAGAAGGAGCAGACCTTGCTAAAGGTGCCGTGTATGCGAGCAAATGAGCAAGTAAGCTTAAGATTAAGGAAGCTGGAAAGGTTCTTGAGGTGAATGAAGATTATATCGTGCTTGGTGTGCAGGAAATCTATACTAAGTCACTTGTTGGACTCGCTCCAAAAAAGACTAAAGTTTGAGATAAAGTCTACAAGGGAGAAATCCTGACGACTGGGGCACTTGATGTGATGGAATACAAGAAAATCGTTGGAGATATTCAGGCTCAGAGATATATTATTACTGAAGCTAAGAGAGTGTATGCTGCGCAGGGACAAGACCTTAACGATAAGCATATTGAAGTCGTAGTGAAACAGCTCTTCTCAAAAGTCTTTATTGAAGATGGAGGAGATTCAAGTTTCATCCCAGGGACTTATGTGAAGTATGAAGAATTTATCAAAGTGAACCGTGAATTGCAGGAGGCTGGAAAGAGAGTTGCTCAAGGACAGAGGGTTGCTCTTGGACTGACGACGGTTGCCAAGGAAACCGATTCTTGGATGTCGGCGGCTTCTTTCCAAGAGACGATTAGAGTGATGGTCGGTGCTTCGCTTAGGGGGGCGATTGATCATCTTTCAGATCTCAAGGCAAACGTTATTATCGGTAGGTTATTGCCGGTTGGGGAGAATTATAGGAATATGTTTGGTTATTAATCCTTCTCACAAAAGAGAGAAACCTGATCGGTATGGTCAGGTTTTTCGTTTGGAGAGAGGGAGGGCTTTATCGCTAAGAGATTGAGCATGGTTGGAGGGGGAAAATGCTTTTCTCGTTTGAGCAATTTTCTTTAGTCTCCCTTTTCCGCTTTGTGAGATTTAAGTCGAGCAGAGGAGGAATGTGGATTGCCACGCTTCCCTTCGGTCGCTCGCAATGACGAAAGAGGGGGAAGAGTTCTTTTGAGGCATAGGACGAGTGCAAAATCGAAAAAACTCTCCCTTACCTCTTCCTCACCGATGAGGGAAGAGGAAATAATCACCTCTTAGTCTTTTTAGCAGAGGAGGAATGTAGATTGCCACGCTTCGCTCGCAATGACGGGTATGAGGTCACTGGATTGCCACGCTTCGCTCGCAATGACGGGTGTGAGGTTACTGGATTGCCACGCTTCGCTCGCAATGACGGGGGTGAGGTTACTGGATTGCCACGCTTCGCTCGCAATGACGGGTGTGAGGTCACTGGATTGCCACGCTTCGCTCGCAATGACGGGAGGAGGAATGTGGATTGCTCTAGTTGCTTTGGTCGTTTGCAATAGAGGGATCGGTGGAGGGAATCAGATTTTTTATCTTTTTATTTTACAAGAAAGGAATGGGGAAGCAAAAATGGTATGTGATATGGCAAGGAACGAAAACGGGGGTCTTCTCCGAATGGAAGGAAGTGGAGGGATTCGTAGCGGGGGTCAAAGGTGCGAAATATAAGGCATTCGCGACCAAGCAAGAAGCTGAAACGGCGTTGGGAAAATGATGGGAAGCGTATTATGGAGCGGTCAAGAAGGTAGTCCAGGAGGTGATCCCGTTTTTTCAGCAGAGCATTGTCGTAGATGCGGCTTGCTCCTCGGCGACCAAAGTAATGGAATATCAAGGCATTGATTTAGCGACGGGGAAGCAGGTTTTTGCGGCTCGTTATGAGGAAGGGACGAATAATATTGGGGAGTTTTTGGCGATTGTGCATGGGCTCGCTTGGATTCAAAAAGAAAAGAAAGCTGACTATGTGCTTTATTCGGATTCCTTGATTGCGATGAAATGGGTCAATGAAGGGCGTTGCAAGACCTCGTTTATCGGGGCTGGGAATGGGAGCAGGATTTGGGAAGCGATCAAAAAAGCTGAGCAATGGTTGGCAGAGCATAAGTTTTCTACCCAGGTTTTGAAATGGCAAACAGAAGAATGGGGGGAGAATCCTGCGGACTATGGCAGGAAATAAAAGTGATTTTGGGTATAAAAGGGGGAAAGGGGCGAGAAATTAGCCCTTTTTTGCGATCTTCTCTTGCAATTAGGGCTGAAAAGTGCATAGTCAGGGTAGTAGTCTTTTTTTATTCTTTTTTTAACTACCAATGAAAAAAGTCAGATTTTTATGGTTTGGTGGGCTTTTGGTGCTGGCAGGGATGCTCTTTGCTGGGTGCGAGAAAGCTCAAGAAGAGAAGATTTCGATCAATACCAAGGATGCGATCAAGCTAGATCTTTTCCATGCTGATGGAGAATGAGGCGAAGAGGATTGGGAAAATGAGGATCCTAAAGCTTCAAAGCTGATTCTTCAAGGGCAATTTGAACCGCCGTATCATGGGTATTGCAGCGACAGGGAGCTTCTGATGAAGAAAGGAAGATCAATTGCGGAGCAAGCGAGCGAAATAGAAAACTTGGTTGCCCGCCATAAATGGATCAATGGGTATAATATCCCTGAGGTAGCTGAGGATCAGGAATTGCTACAGTTTGATATCACAAATTTGATGATTACGAAGTATCCTTTGGTTCTCAAGGATTATTATACGTCTGGCAAGGAATTGGGATTCATCAATCTCAAGACAGAAAAGCAAGGAAATGATTTGGTGATTCTTGGACCAAAGGTGAGCACGGGAGACAGCTATTTTTATGTGGATGCGGAGGAGCAAGGTATTGATGAGTTCAAATTTGAAAACCTCAACCAAGATATTAAGCAGAGAGAGGATCGGGAACGGAGGGAAGCTAGGTATTTTGCAAGAGCACTGCACTTTCATTTTAGGCATTTGCTGGTGAAGATTTTTCAGAGGGGGGAGCGTTTTGATCGTGTAGTATTTCATTATCCGCTAGGGGAGGTTACCCTTCAGCTCCCTGCATGGCGTTATGATTGAGGGAACTGTGAAGTTGCGTTTGATGCGTATAGGGTATTTACTGAATCGCCGCTCAGAGTCGTAGCTTCAGGGGTTGATTACAAGCTCGATTTTCATCCGGTGATTTCTGGAGCAGTGATAAAAAGTGCAAGGCTCGTCCAGCTTTCAGAAAAGCAGGCAAGTGGCTATCAATCTCTAGAAGCACTCAAAGCATCGCTTGGGGAGAAGCAGGTCTTGATTGGAAAGCTTCCGTTTAATTACCAGGGATTTGCTGATAGAACGCAGAACGATCTAACTGATAAGACGGCATCAGATTTATTTCGTTTTAAGTTTTTTAAAGAGAGGACGGCTACGGTCAAAGCAGGCGTTCCTTCGCAAGTGGCGTTTACGATTCCTGAAGAGGGGAACTATCTTTTGCTCGTGGAGAATGATAATGGGCAGCTTTATGCTTTCAATTTTACGCCGAGAGCCGAGAATGCCCATGCTATGGTCAAGGATGATAAAGAGGCAATGACGCTCACTATCGTGCATGATTGGCTTTTGACAGGACAGGGGCTTTCTGGGCAGTTGGACCGCATCCTCGGAAGTGGGAACTATACGTTGGAGGTGAGTTCACTTAAAGAGGCGAGCTTCCCTTCTAAGTATTGAGGTGTGTATAGAGAGGAAGGGAAAGAGTATTATCCTGAAGGGCAGTATGTGAAGATCGCCTATTTTATTGCTCCCAATAAGCACTATACGGGGAATTTGGAAATCTTGGATCTTGACGGCAAGAAGTATAATCATGCAGTAGATTTTTTTGTGGAGAAGATAGGTGATGCAAGGGTTTCTCGTGATTTGTTTTCTCAGAAGTTGAATGTATTACCGAGTGAAGGCTATCGAGCGGACAAGATAAAAGTAGGCTCTAAAAATGCCAGAGAACTCAAGATCTATACCCAAGTTTGTGAGGTAAAGCAAGAGGGGGATTTTTCTGATGCGAAAAGGAAGGAACTGCTTCCGCCTCGCAAATCGCATAATGAGTATGATGATTACGATTATAGGAACACTTTGGGAGAGTTGCACTTTTTTGACTGCAAGGGGAAGATTGAAGAACACACGGTGCCGGTAGAGAAGTTTGAGTATCGAAAGAGGATTGATCGTGAGCGAGAGCTCCCATCAAGTGTGAAAACGGTGCCGTATTTCCGTATGAGTTTCGATAAAGGCATGAAAGATGCGAAGTATTATATGAGGAGTCCTGTTTGACTTTTTGCTAAGGTGGCGCCTTATCAGGAATTGTTGATCCGAGGGGTAAATTTTGAGGACGGGGCTGCGGTGCAGCAGGGAGAGCTTCAGATTTTTGATGATAAGGGAAAACTGCTCAAGAAGGATCAGCTTTGAGCTAGTGGTTATGTTTTCTCGCTGAGTGGTGTAAGCTCTGAGTATTTCTTTGTTCGCTATCAGGATAAACAGAAGAAGGCTGACACGTTTCTTATTGCAACGGTAGATGGAAGGACAGACTTTAACGAAAAGCGTGCGATTAGTGCGTCTTGGTTGATGCCGGAACAGACTGATCAACAAATGGACTGGTATGAGAGGCGTGAGTCGCTTAAGATTTATGGTTATACAGACAGGGGACTCTATAGACCTGGAGATACGGTGCATTTCGCTGGGTTTGTTCAGGATGTTGCGAAGGTGGCTAAGGCTGGAACGAATGGAGTCCAGACAGGGTTTGTGATCGTTGAGATAACCGACTACGAAAGTGATGATAATAAGAAAATCGTTTTGTCGGAACTGGATGAATTTGGAGGGTTCGAGGGATCCTTTACTTTGAATGAGAGTAGCCCGCTTCGCTATTATCATATCAATTTTCATTATGCGCTGGACAAGGATAAGATGAGCGTAGAAGATTTTGGTGGAGATTGGGAGGCTCGAGAGAATTATAGAAAGACGCATCCTGTGCTTTCTTATTGGTCGGATTTTCATGTAGATGAGTTTCAAAAGCAGACCTTTAGTGTGCAAGTCAAAAAGGAGGTCAAGGATAAGCAGCTTTATCTTGAGTTGACGCCATCTTATTATATGGGAGGAGCATTGAAGGATTATGATCTGCATTTAACCTATTCTTTGGCGGCTAACCAATCATGCTCTGATTGTCGGTGGAGAGAAGGTAGCGACTACTACTATAACTATGTAGCGGATTCTTCTTTTTCTCGAGGCGGAAGCTATGAAAAGGAGCATCTCACCGGTGGTGCTGTTCTTTTCCAGATGGGGGATTTAGAGAAGCTCCCGTATAAGGGAGAGAAGCTGAAGCTCCAAGTGCAGGCTTATGTTAAAGATAACCTTTCTGATGAGACCCGTATGAGTGTAGAGTATTTAGATATTGATCCAGAAGTGAAAATTGGGCTTAATGGCTATGCGTATGATTGGATTGATAGTAGTAACTTGAAAACTTATCGTCTGACCTCAAGAATAGAGAGCAATCTCAATAAGGTTGCTGAACTTAGCTATGAATGGTATTTTAGACCGTTTGGGTTTGAGCAATCGGTTGATACGGAGGGGACTTTCTATTATATCAATGGAAGTAAGCTTCAGCTCGTTCAGTCTGGAACTTTACAACCAAAATCGGAAGTCAGCATTCCTTTGCTTTTTGAGCGCTATCAAGGAGGTGAGTATTTCCTTAGAGTTGTTTCCAAGGACAAGTATGGCGTAGTCAATGGAGAAGTAGATAAGAATATCTATTACTACGATAGCAAGTTTGATAAAGGGTTCCAAGGAGATATGGAGAATAACTATGCTCTTCATGTGCAGATTCCAAAGAAGAATTATGAGATTGGAGAAAACATTCCGATCAGTATCAATCCTTATATCAAATGAGCAACGGCTTTGCTTACCGTAGAGAGGGGAAATCAGATCTTGGAGAAAAGGGTTGTTCGTCTAGATGGAAAGCTGCTTACCTTGACTGCGAAAGAGGATTTTTATCCTAATGTACAGGTGAGTGTTACTGAGTTTGTAGGGGAGCAGGTTAATAGTCAGCTTGGAGGTAGTGGAGAACAAAAGAGAAAGGAACCAGCTTTTTTTGCCTGATATGCGGAAGCGCTCATTCAGGAGAAGCTTAAGGACATTACTATCAAGATGGAGACGGATAAAGCAGAATATCAGCCTTGAGAGAAGGTGAAACTCAAGATTTTTACTACGGATTATCAAGGTAAGCCGCTTACGGCGAGGGTTTCGCTGAGTGTTGTAGATAAAGCTTTGAGCGATCTTTATGATCTGATTAAGGATCCGATTCCTTACTTCTATAATAGAATTGGTAGCAGTATCGGGAACTTTGGAAACTGGAAGAATCTCTATTATGCCTTGAGGACCTTCTTTGCTGATGGAGAGAAAGGTGGATGAGGAATGGATGGGACTTTGAAGAATTTGAGGAAGAAGTTTTATGATCTTGCATTCCGAGATGCTGCGATTATTACTACGGGTGGAAAGGCTGAGCTTAGCTTTACCCTACCGGATAATCTCACGACTTGGATGCTCGATGCTGTTGCGGTTTCTCGTCAGAGTCAGCTCGGGACTTCAAGAGCTTACTTCAAAGTGAATCAACCTTTGGTAGTAGAGGCGAATTTGCCGACTTTTCTTACTATTGGAGATCAAATTACGCTTCCTCTCAAACTGATTGCTTCTCCAGCAAAGCTTGCTCCATGAACAGAAGCGCTCCTCAAAGGTGTCGTAAAAGATGAAGCGTGAACGGTGCTCCAGTCTTTTGAACAGAAGGGGAAAGTCAATGAAAAATTCTGAATTCAGATTTCAGTTGGTGAACAGTTCTTTGATCAGCAGTGGGTGACGATTGAAGTCGAAGCCAAAGCAGGAAACTTTCACGATGCTGCTCAGTGGAAGATCCCGGTAAGGACTGAGGGGCTCGTAAATAAGAGCTTTTCACTTGAACAGCAGAGGAGCGGTGAACGTTTATTTACCTTTGATGATGAGGTGGTGAGAGGAAAACTCGTCGCTCGTCTCGCTCCGTTCCCAAGTTCTGTCTTGGCAGAACCGCTTCACTATTTGCTGTTCTACTCTCCAAAGGGTCCTTCTGAGTGGCTCGTTAAGACGGCTCAAACTGCACTGGAGGCAGAAAGCTTGACCAAAGCAGGACTCTTGACTGGAGATTTGGTGCAGAGTGGAGCTATTCGTCTCGCAGAAGGTAAAAAGATGGCAATCTCTGAACTTTTAACGGCGGTGCTTTTCCAGCTCAAGGGCAGACAAGACTGGGATGGCGGAATCAAAGAACAAGATAGAAGTGATTATCCGTCTCGTTTTTGGGAGCAGAAGAATACTTCTTCACTCTTGACGAGTATCTCAACCTATGCCTTACTTGAGACGATGAAGACCAATGGATATGCCAACCTTGTGCCAAAAGATTTCTCAGAGAGGCTAGAGCGTTATCTTGCGAAGCTCGGAAGTGATTCCCCAGAACTTTATCTTTACTATCTTGCTCAGAGAAAGACCAACCTCGCATCGATCAATACGGCACTCGTTTCACAACTTCAGAAAAAGTATCCAAATAATATCGCCATTCAGGCTTTAAGCTTTTATCTGCTTGCACAGAATGCTGGAGAGGCAGATGCGATTCGCTTAGCTCAGAGCGTGGAGAAGCTTTTTGAGCAGGCGTTTGCTCAGGGACGTTATTTTGAAGGGGTGCCACTCACTTCGCTTGAGGAATTAGCTCCTGAATTGCTTGCTTTGGCAGAGGTAGCCGGCAATCGTAATACTCATTTATCGCTTGATCTCAAAGCTTTACAAGGGTACTATCTGAGAGGAGTTCTTAAGCTCCATACTAGATTCCCAAAGCAAGAGCATTTTACGAACCAGATCTCGAGTCAGATTCTTTCTCTTCTCAAATCCAGAAGTGCGTATGGACTCTGGAGCTGGTCGTCTACGACAAACTTTGCTGTCTTGAATGCTCTCAATGCTGCACTCACCTCTTACTATCAGCATCAAAGTCAGACAACTCATTGTTTGCTCCAGGTGGGGAATACGAAGCTCGAGCTTGATGCGGGGAAGACTTGTGTAGAAAAGAGTATTCCGTTTGAGCATACCAAGGATCTGAAGGTGCAACGGTCTTGTGATGGTCCTGCCTTCCTTGATCTCCAAGTCAACTCTTTACTCAAAGATATTACCAAGAAGAAGACCGAACTTCACAATGTGGAAAAACTCACGTTTGAGTATCCAGCAACGGCTCAAATCGGAGAAAAGATTCCTCTTAAGGCGGGATTCAAAACGCTCAAAGAGGCTCAGAATTTGACTGTTGAGTTTACGATCCCTTCGAGATTTAAATTTTGGTCTAATCTCCAAGTGGCAGAGAATAGTTTTGAGAAGGGAATCTTTGACTTTGGAAATGATCGAGCGTGCTTTCCAGACTTTTATGAGTTTAGGTTTGATCGTGTAATCCTTAACTATGGCACGATGAAGGCTGGTAAAGAATGTAACTTTACCTTTTATGCGGTGAATGCGTTTGATGGGCAGTTCGTCTACCCACCAAGCAAGCTTTATGAACAGCAGGCTACACAAGTATGGTGAAGTAGTAAAGTAATCAGGAAATAAATTCTGAATCTCTCCTCGTTCGGCTGGGAAGTCTTCGGTTGGGGTTTCCTCGGCTGAGTGAGGAGGGGAAATGGAGCTGTTCTTTAGTGAGCAAAACAGATGAAGTAGTGTTTTATCTTATTTACGTAGAAAATATGAAGAACAAATGGAAATGGATGATGGTTGCTGGTCTTTTGTTTGTGGTGGCTGGAGGTATTTTCTTTTGGATTCGTAGTGATCGTGCAGCTACGAGGCGTGAAATGATCCTAAAAGATAGAGCATGTCTCCTAGGCTTTACCAAGTTTCTCCATTGTTTTATAGGGGATACTTTGCAGGGAACTCAGGAGTGTAAGGACTCTTTCACTCCAGAAGAAGAAGCTTTTATAACTCAATGTTCTTCTTACTTTATACAGAACTATGAATTGAGTAAATGTTCTCGTAAGAGGGATAAAAAATTAGCATCTCTGGCTGAACTTCCTTCAGCAGATCAGTATTCAACCTTGTATACCTACGGATGTATGCTCTCTACCTTGTATGATTTTTAGGTTCTCGGTTCAAGCTGTTTACATTCTAGGTTTTGCAACTCGGGCTCTCTCGCTTTTTGTGAGGATTGGCTCGGGTTGCTTTTTTTGTAGAGGTTTGGCATGATGAGGCGTGGGGGAAGGCACACTCAGCAAGCAGTCGACATCCTGTGCAACTCCTCCTGGTATGTGTTGCAAACCCTTGTTAGCGTAGCTGGATTTAGGTTTGCAGGGCTTGCAAGGGGGCGGAATGGGGGCTTTTTTTGGGTTTGCAGGGCTTGCAAGTGGACGGAAAGGATCATTTTTGGGGCTTGCACGAGCTGCAAGTGAAGAAAAAGGGGGCTTTTTTGCTGTTGCACGGTGTGCAAACCTCCTGCGAGGGTCCTTTTTTATCGTTTCACGGGCTGCAAACTATCAGCGAGGGTCCTTTTTCACTCTTTGCACGAGCTGCAAGCTCTCTGCGAGGGGTCTTTTTGGCTCTTTGTAAAGGGTATAAAAGGTTATAATTAACCATTGAGAGAGGTACTTGTTCGTTCTGAGTGATATTTAGGGAAGAAAGGTGTGATTTTGGAGCACTGTCCTCTTGTATTTCTATAAGAAGTTCTTAAAATGAGTCTTGTTATAATAAAAATTTAAAAAAATTGAAGTGCTTTTCTCTGTGAGAAAGGAGCTTCTGGAGTTAGAAGAGGGACTCTATGACTCCTACTCTTCAACGAAGTGGACGGACTTCATTTGAGGGGTAGATTTCCCCTCCCCCCTTTCTTTTTTATTTGATTTTCTTGTTTCTCATGAAAAGGCACGTATGGTATTGTCTGGCTCTTGTTCTCCTTCTCGGGGCTCTTGGGGTTGTATTCTCGTTTTCTGTAGTCAGGGAAACGGTCGCCTGAAAATTCCTCTGATATTGGTTTATTCTTCATAACGAACATACTCCTTCTCAGCATTCAGAGGTGATTTCACAAGTTATCTGGCAAAAAAAGGCGAAGTATGGAGATCAAGTGATTATTTTACCTCAAGAAGGAGAGATTCCTTTGGATGAGTACATTGGAACATCACAACAAGCTCGTGTGCAAGAAGGAAGACTCCCGAGTTTTATGATAGAATATCCTCGTTTTTCTTCCCTTCTTCGTGATGCAGGGTTTGTGATTGAGGCGGTTTCTGGAGGGATTCCCTTCTGACTTCATGCGTATTTACAAGGGGATGATATGATCGAGTTGCCGTCTTTCCCGATTGAGACGAAGCCGTATGCAATCTATGCTGAGGGAGAGAGAGAAGGCGTTGGAGGAGAAGGGTTCCGTTATCCGTGTGTGGCGTATCTTAGAAGTGCGACTATGAACTCTGGGGTAGATCCTCGTTGTTTACAGGTTCTGATTAATAGGCAGGGGGACGATCTTCGTCTGTATTTCGATGCGTATACGGGAACGGTGCTCAAAGTAAGTCCAGTGGCTTCTCCGTTAGAGCATTAGTATAGAGTGTTTTTAGCAAGATGACTAGCAGGTGTTTATCCCATGAGATAGGCGGTTGCTGGTCATTTTTTTTGATGGTCCTTTTAGAATCGAACCTCTGCAAAGAGAGAGGATTTTTGATTTTGGGCTTGAAGATGAAGGCTCAATCCTTACCCTTTGGGAAGTTTCCTCTTTGCGATGAAAGGGGGGTTTAGTTGTTGGGGTGTTGGTCATGCTACTGAAATGGTGAAAAAAAGTCTGATTTTTCTTTCTGGTTATTATTGGGATTTTGGTGCTGGGAAATTTTTGCTATAGGGTGCCGCTTCCAGAGCTTGAGAGGCAGGTCCTCAGAGGAATCAACGGCGAGCTTCTCCAAGGGCTGAGGGAGCTTCCGTATGCGAGCCCTGAAGAAGTGCCTGAAAATCTCAAGCGTGCGGTCGTGCGTGTGGAAGATCGTAGGTTTTATTGGCATCTGGGGGTTGATCCGATTGCGATTTTGAGGGCGATGCGGTTCAATTTGACGAGTATTGGGAAGGTGCAAGGGGCGTCCACCCTGCCTCAGCAACTTGTGAAACTCACTGAAAAGGCATATCACAGGAGCTGGAAGCAGAAGCTGTGGGAGATGGGGCTTGCGTTCAATCTCTCTTTACATTATTCCAAGCAGGAGCTCCTCTTGGCGTATCTGAATCAGGTAGAGTTTCTCAATGGTGTGCGTGGCTACAGGTCTGCGTGTTTGAGTTATTTTGGGAAGGAATGTGCAGCGCTGTTTCCTTCAGAGCTGAGTTTTTTGATTGCGACGGCTCAGACAGGGAAGAATCCCTTGAGGCAAGGGGATTTTCAGCTCATAAAAGAGAAAGCTGAAGCACTCTGTCAGGTGGCCTTTAGCAAAGAGCAATGTGATAGATGGGAAGAGCTTCCTCCGCTATCAGCAAAAGCGTTGCTTCTCCAGCCTAACCGTTCGGTTTTTCAGTTTTCTGACTATTATTTATGAGGGGACTGAGCGAAGGGACAGGATTCTTCGTTTGAAGTTCCTTTGTATGAGCGTATTGAGCAGGTGATTTCCTCTAGTGAGCATTATAGGCAGCAGATGCAGATGGAGGATTGTTGTGTGTTGGTATTGGATGCGGCGGGTGAGGTGCGTAGCATGAATACGTGTAGACCGTTTTATGAGAAAGAGCAAGGGATGGTCAATGGGTGTCTTAGTAAGAGGCAAACCGGATCTGCGATTAAGCCGTTCCTTTATTTGTTTGCGATGAATGCATTACCGTATACGGGAGGGACGAAGATTGTGGATGAGCCGGTCTCTTACTATTTAGATGAAGAGCATATTTATAGTCCGAAGAATTTTTCGCTCACTTATCATGGAGAAGTATCGCTTGCAGATGCGTTGGGGAATAGTTTTAATGTCCCTGCAGTAAAGCTCTTGCATGAAGTCGGGATTGAGGAGTTTATTGCCTTTATCAATCAGCTGAGGCTCCGCTTCTGAGGAACAACGCAAGAAGCTATCACTGAGGAAGGGAAGGTCTTTAATGCTCAGCATTTGGGGCTTTCGGCGGCGCTCGGGACCTATGAGCTTTCTCCGTTGGAGTTTGCACAGTTTTGGAGGGTTTTCTTGGCGGGAGCTGAGGAGGGGCTTGTTGCTTCCAAGGTTATTGATGAGGTATTTGCTATTTTGTCTGAGAATCGTCATAGGGTGGTCAGTTTTTGAATTGATAACTATTTGGATGTGGCGTGATGGGCAGTTAAATCAGGGACTTCTAGGCATTTCGTCGATGGTTGGACCTGTGGAGCGAATCGTGAGAAGCAGCGTATTGTCTGTGTATGGGCGGGAAATTATGATGCTACTCCTATGAAGGAGAGTGGAAGTGTGACTGCAGGTTATTTGTGGAATTTGGTTGTGCGTATGCTTTAGCTGTGTGGTTTGAGTAGGGGAGGATATGGGAGCACTTGGAGCAGGCTGTATATTCTCCTCTTGAAATCAAAGCTCTAATGCTTATCTTTGCTTTGTTTATTCTTGATAATTAGGGATGTGAGGATTTTTGGGGAGGTTTAGTTTTTCGGTCTGTCTCGGAGAGTAGTTTCAACAGAGGAAGTCTGATTTTTTAACTTTTATTGATACAAGCAATGTTAGAGAAATATAGTCCAAATGAGATAGAAAATAAACGAGGAAAACTTTGGGAAGAAAAAGGCTATTTTAGAGCGACAACTGATGCTGAGAAGGCGAATTTCAGTATTGTGATTCCTCCTCCAAATGTGACCGGAATCCTCCATATGGGACATGTGCTGGATGAAGCGATCCAAGATGTATTGGTGAGATGGAAGAGGATGTCTGGATGCAATACTCTACGAATGCCAGGAACCGACCACGCAGGTATCGCTACTCAGAATAAGGTAGAAAGAGCTTTAGCCGAAGAAGGGAAGACCAAAGAAGACCTTGGAAGAGAAGAGTTTATCAAAAGAACCTGGGAGCGAAAAGAAAAGCACGGTGGGATCATCACTCAACAACAGAGAAAACTTGGAGCATCACTCGATTGGGAAAAGGAAAGATTCACGATGGATGAAGGGCTTTCTGCGGCAGTGAGAGAGATTTTCGTAAAACTTTATCATGATAATCTGATTTATCAGGGAGAATATATGGTAAACCGATGTCCGAGGTGCGGAACTGCACTTGCTGATGATGAGGTGGAACATATGGATTCTGAGGGGCATTTCTGGGAGATTGCCTATCCGATTGTAGGAACAGATGAAAAGCTGATCCTTGCGACTACGAGACCTGAAACGATGCTTGGAGATACGGGAGTTGCGGTGCATCCTGAGGATGAAAGGTATCAACATTTGATTGGGAAGAAGGTGCTTTTGCCACTGATGGATAGAGAAATCCCTATCGTTGCCGATGAATATGTAGATAGAGAATTTGGAACTGGGGTGGTGAAGATGACTCCTGCTCATGATCCGAATGATTTTGAGGTGGGGAAAAGGACAGGACTGGAGATTATCAATATTTTCACTCCTGATGGAAAAGTAAATGAAAACTGATGAAAATACGCCGGTTTGGATCGTTTTGAGGCGAGAAAACAGATTGTGGCTGATTTGGAGGCTGGGGGGTATCTTGTGCAGGTGAGGAAGCATCAGCATGCCGTTGGGCATTGTTATAGGTGTGATACCATTGTAGAACCTCGCGTTTCTAAGCAGTGGTTTGTAAAGATGAAACCGCTCGCAGAACCAGCACTTGAAGCGGTAAAATCTGGAAAAATCAAAATTCAGCCTGAAAGATGGGTGAAAGTGTATTATCATTGGCTAGAAAATATCAGAGATTGGTGTATTTCTAGGCAGATTTGGCGAGGACACAGAATCCCTGCTTGGTATGGACCTGATGGGAAGGTTTTCGTGGCAAAAAGCGAATCTGAAGCGAAAAATCAGGCTTTGGCTTTTTATGGGAAAGAAGTAAGTTTAGAACAGGAAAATGATGTGCTTGATACTCGGTTCTCCTCTGCCCTTTGGCCATTCTCAACGATGGGACGACCAGAAAAAACTGAACTTTTGGAGCATTTCTACCCGACTTCAACCCTCGTAACGGGAGCGGATATTATCTTTTTCCGAGTAGCAAGAATGGTAATGTTTGGACTGTATGAGATGAAAGATGTGCCGTTTCACGATGTGTTTTTCCATGGAATCGTGAGAGATGAGCTGGGAAGGAAAATGTCCAAATCGCTTGGAAACTCGCCTGATCCTTTGAAACTCATTGATGAATACGGGGCAGATGCGATCAGATTTACGATGATTTACAATACTTCCGCTGGTCAGGATGTGCATTTCTCTGAAAAGCTGATTGAAATGGGGAGAAACTTCGCAAATAAGGTTTGGAATGCTACCAATTTCGTTTTGATGAATTTGGAAGGCTTTGATCCAAAACAGGTGAAAAAATCAGATTTGGCTTTTGAACTTGTAGATCAGTGGATTTATTCAAGGCTAAATACTGCGATTGCGGAAACGGAAAGCTATTTGAATAAATATGCTCTTGATGAAGCGGCGAAAGTCGTATATGAGTTTATCAGAGGAGATTTCTGTGATTGGTATGTAGAAATGGCAAAGGTGAGGCTCTATATGAATGATGACATTCAGAGCAAGCAAACTGCACAATGGGTGCTTTGGGAGGTGCTAGAAACCGCTTTGAAACTGCTTCATCCGTTTATGCCGTTTATCACTGAGGAGCTGTGGCAACATGTGAAAACTGAGGGAGAAACGATTATGCTCCAGTCTTTTCCAAAAAGTGAAAAAAATCTGATTTCTGCTGAGGTGGAAACTGCGATGGCTTGGCTCCAAGAGGCGATTACTGCCTTTAGAAATATCAGAGCTGAAGCGAATATCAATCCAGGAAAAGCCGTCCCTGCTCTGATCAAAACTGCCGATCCAGAGGAAATGAAGATTTTGACTCAGAATAAGGTCTTTTTGATGAAATTGGCAAAATTGGAAAGCTTGGACTTTGGATCAGAAATTGTGAAACCTGAACTTTCAGGAGTGAGAGTCGTTGGAAAATCAGAATTGATCGTGCCTTTGCTTGGATTGCTTGATCTGGAAGCGGAAAAAGAAAAAATTATGACTCAGATTGCCAAGCTTGAACAGGGATTAGCTTCTTGTGAGAGGAAATTGGCTGATGAAAGGTTCGTTTCTAAGGCTCCTGCTCAGGTGATTGAGAGAGAAAAGGCGAATCAAGCGGATTATCAGCAGAAGATTGAAAAGTTGAGGGAGAACTTGGCTCATTTAGGGTAAAGAAATTACCCCTTTGGATTTCGATATTTGATAGTTATAGGTAAGATGAGGAGCGAGATTCCTCATCTTTTTTAAAAAACTATATTGGTACCTTTTCTTTTCCTTGCAAGCTTCAGGGAAAAGCTTACACTAGAACTATTTCCTTTATCTGGTAAAATAAAGATGGTTGCTTTTCAGATTTTTTGATTTTCTGTGTATTGGTATGGGATTTTTTATGCGGTCGCGTTTCTTTTGTGATACTTTTGACTGGCATGGATAGGAAAGAAAAGATGGTTTTCAAATCTTCCTCAGGTTCAATATTTTCTGACTGAAGGTTTAGAAAATCTGATTTTTGCTATTGCTATGGGGGTTTTGGTGGGAGGAAGACTTGGGCATGTGTTGATCTATGGAGAAGGCTATTATTTCGCTCATTTAACGGAGATTTTTAAGGTTTGGGAAGGTGGAATGTCCTTTATTGGAGGGATTTTCGGGGTCGTGATCAGTATTTTTTTGCTTTGTCTGATGAAAAGAGTTTCCAAGAAGGAATTTTTGGTTCTTTTTGATTTGATGCTTATTTTCGTTCCTTTGGGGATTTTTTTTGGAAGGTTTGGGAATTTTCTTAATCAAGAATTGTATGGAATCCCGCTTGCGGAGCTTCCTGATCGATTAGGTCAGTTTTTTTCTTCTTTAGGGCTTTGACACTACTATCCTAAAGTTGATGGTTTGCTTAGGGTAAATACGAACTTTATTTCTATGGTATTGGAGGGAATTTTGCTGTTTATGATTCAGGTTTTGATCTTTTTTGGTATGATTAGGAAAAAAGAACGAAAAGTCTGAAGCTTAGCGACAAATTTTTTGCTTTTTTATTCGTTGATCAGGTTTTGACTGGAATATCTCAGAGCAGATAGTCAGCTGGAATTTATAGGTTTTTTTACCAAAAGTCAGCGGTTTTTCCTTGGGTTTATGGGTATTGCGCTGGTGCTTAAGTGGTTTCTTCGTAGGGAACAGCATTTATCTCTTTTCAAAGCTTAATGTTTAGTATCACTCTTAAATTTTTGGAAGCGGTGAAGCGTAATAACTCGACAGAGTGGTTGCATGCTCATCGGGATCTCTATCAGCAAGAAAAGAAAAGATTTTCTCAGTTTGTAGAGGCTTTTTTGGTGGAAGCAAAAAGTATGCATCCGATATTGGAGGATTTACAGGTCAAGGATTGTATTTATAGGTTTAATAGGGATTTGCGTTTCTCTAAAGATGGGAAGCCGTATAAGGAGAACTTTGGAGCGATCTTCGCTTACTGAGGAAAAAAGTCAGATTTCCCTTGTTTTTATTTCCATTTAGAGCCGGGAGCGAGTTTTTTGGGTGGGGGAGTCTATATGCCAATGTCAAGTTCGGAGTCGAAGGTCAGGAAGCATCTCTTGAGGAATTATCATAGACGAGAAAAGCTTTCTTGAACTTCTAAATTTAGCAAATTTTATCATCTCCGAGAAACTCCTCATCATTACAAAACGACTTGGAAATTGAAACAGCTCATCAAAACTGACCCGAAACTTCTTTCAGATTTAAGTCCTGCTTTGAAAAAGTATTGCCTTCTGGATGAGGCGAATCCTTCACAATCTCCAAGATCTTCATCGTCAGGTGAGCAAGTTTTGAAGCAAGTCGCTTATTTTAAGGACTGGATTTTTGAGCATTCGCTTTCTGATGCTGAGCTTTGTGAGCAAGAGCTTTTGTGAAAGTTTGTTGAGGCCTATCGCTTGATACTTCCTTTGTTGGAATTTTTGGAAGAAGCGTATTCACTTTAGATGTATTATGGTGTTTGTATGCAGAGTCTTGTTTTCTCTTGAGTTTCAGAGAGAATTGATACGTGGTTAGTAAAGCAGTTTCCTTATTCTAGGAGCTTTTTCCATCATATTATTGAGAGAAAGGGGATTTTTCTCAACGGAAAACCAGCAAAAAAATCAGCAAAACTGAAAGCAGGTGATCAGATTGAAATTGATAACCTAGAAAGATATTTGTCTCCTGTGATTCTTGAGGAAGCACCTTCTATTGAGATTCCGATCGTGAGAGAAACCGCTGATTATCTGATCATCAATAAGCCGAAATGAGTTTTGTCTCATCCCAACAGTATTTGGGAGGTTGGTAAGCCGAGTGTCGTTGGCTTTCTTTATCATCATTACAAAGAGCTTCCAAGCATTGGGAATTTTATCAGAGCTGGACTGCTGCATAGGCTGGATAAAGATACTGATGGACTCATGATTATTGCAAAGACTGAAGTCTGACTTCAGCATTTTAAAGCTCTTTTTAAAGCGAAATCTGAATCTGAAACCCTTGAGCAAAAAGACAAAGTTCCACTCAAAAAGCGATATCGTGCAATTTGTGAAATTACGCCCGAGGGAAAGCCATTTTTGGATGAGATTGAGGGGAAGTTGCCTTTTATTATCAGCGAGGAAGTGAGAGCGAAAGTCCCTAATTCCCTTCCAAAGCTCGGAATCACGCAGATTGAAAAAATAGAAAAAAAACCTGATGGGAGGATTCAGCTTTTTCTCCAGATTTTTACTGGGAGGACGCATCAGATCAGATTTCATCTGAGTAATCACGGTTTACCGATTGTTGGGGATTATCTCTATGGGAAGGAAAGTCAGGAAGCGATGCAACTTACCGCTTATCAGCTGGAATTTGAGGATTTAGGAGGAGAGAGGATTAAGGTAATTTTAGTATAATAAAGAAGTGAGAATAGTTATCATCGGACAACTTCACAGTCAATGCCTCTTGCACGAGCATCATCTCGCCATTTTTGCAAGATCACCTTCCCTTGCTTGCTGATCTTATTTTGAAATAGATTAATTTTTACCCCGGGTTGTAACTGCATTTGAGAGATGGCTTTTGCCCCCTCATCTCCAATGTTGTTTCGTCACAAATCAAGTATTACCCCGGGTTGTAACTGCATTTGAGAGATCGCTTTCGCTCATTCATCGTTGATGTTGTTTCTCCTTAAAATAAGTAAAACACCAGTTTGTAACTTTATTTTTGCGACTTCTTTTGCTCTCTCATCTCCGATGTTTTCGTATCTCAAATCAATCTTGTCTCCAGGGGATAATCCATATTTTGCTACATATTCTAATTCAAAAAATATATTTTGTCATCTAATTGTTGGAGCAATCTGATGATAGAGAATCAGGTCTTTCAAAAATTCTTGCTCAAATTTCTTTTTGGCATTAGGAGAAAAATCAGCATAGCTAAATTTAGCGAGTTCTTTTCTATTCTGCTCAAGCCATTGAGTTTTAAGGGTTTCATATCCAAGGAAATTGTTTACAAACCGAGCTCTATCATATTTTGCCCAAAAGCTTTCTTTAGCTTCTTTTCACTGTGCTTTCAAGGACTCTCAAAAAGTCAGCGCTGAAGTGATGCGAGCTTTTTCACTTTCTGGCAAAAATGAACTGAGCGGTTGGATCAGACTTTTTCTTTCTTGAATATTAGGAATAGTGTTTATTCTGTTCATAAGAACTTATTGAGCATAGTAAAATCTGTTTCATCATCAGGACTATAAGCCGCTCACTCAGTGATTTTAGTAATAATTTTATTAAAAATTGAGAAAATTGTTTTCAACTCTTCTGCTGTTAGCTGAGGACTCTGCTGATGACTCTTTGGAGAGCGAAATATATCTAAAAGCCCCTTTTTTGCATTCTCGTGTGGACGAGAGAATAGTTTCACTATTTGGTCTAAAGTAGTATACTCCTCAAATGAGAGACTCTCCAAAAACGCATTATTTGTTAGCTTGAGTTGTTCCTCCAAAATTTCAGCTTGTTCTATGATATCTGCTTGTTCTATCTCTTTAGAAAATTCAAAACTACTTACATCTTCCTGATTTCCTGTTTCAGCCTTAGCTATAAAATCCTCATAGTCTGCGGTCAGTAAATCCTGATCACTGATCGTATTGAGCTCCTTTCAGAAGTATTCTTTATATACATCTTGCTTGGTTAGGATCACTTTACTATCAAGGAGCTTCTGAGTCAGAGGAGTTTTTTTGTTGTGTGAACCCAAAAGAGAGAGTTTTCCTTGTCCTGCATTCTTTTCTCTGAGAAAATGATTGGCGAGTTTTTGTTTCATCTCTTCAAGTGCCTTTCATTCCAGATTCAGGCTTCAATTTACTTGAAAAGGAAGAAGTCCGGTTTCCTTGAGCGCAAGCAAGACTCCTGTGTATTCATCATCATTTCCATTTCACTGACTTAGGTATTTATTATAAATATGGTAATAGAGTGATTTACTGTCCTCCTGATAGTCTGAAAGGATTTCTCTCACATTTCTCATAGAGAATGCTCTCTTGGTGATCAAATTGCTAATATCAACCCCATCACACATCACCGCATGTTTCCTCTCAAAAGCATCTTGGAGCTTTTTGATGAAAATAGCAAATTTCTTTAGTTCAAGGAAAAAAGCTGACTTAGTTTCTTGAGCGGTTTTTCACACCAGGCTTTCTTTCATGATTTCAAATCAGACTTTTGAACTGGTAGTCAGGCGTTGTCCTTTCTTTTTCTTTGGATCGAGGAGAAGCATCAAGAGCACTCCATAGATTTCATTTGCATTTAAATATTCCAATTGATCTCTCTCTTCATCAAACTCTGAAAGATTGCTATTAGAAAATTGTTCATCAATCTGATGCATATATCATTTTTCAATTACACTCATACGATTGATCAAGGATTCATCGATTTTGTATCTTCCTTCGTACATTTCTTTCTTGGTATTGGCTTCTTTGTCATTTCCTGTAGCGAGAATGCAGAAACCTTCTTTGATCTCAAAAGATCCTAGTCCATTTGGCAAAGTGATTTTTTCTCCTACCTTCCTCGTGAAGTAGTGATTCAATCCAATAAGTACCTCTGGTCTGATAGCGTTCATCTCATCAATGATCAATGGGACCCCATCATGCATCGCTTTGATCAATCCTTTTGCGTGATATTTGGTAAAGATATGATACTTATCTAGATCAAGTTGTTCAATCTCTTGTTTGAGTTGCTCTTTTTCTTCATCAGTTTTTTCTCCTTGGGTAATTTCACTCATAATCTCATTTTTAATTGCAGATTTATCAATGATGGTATCCAAAACTTTTTCCTTCAATGTCGTGCCATCTCTCTCTCCTCGGATCAGGTCATCTGAAGATTTGCTCATCATATTTTCCGAAGAGATCACCTTTTCCAAGGTAAAATCGGACAAATCTGTCTCTCTACTTCATCAGATCAGGATTGCCTTTCTGTTTTTTATTCCTTTACTGTCTAGATAAAGCTGAGCGACCAAGAGAGCTAATTCTGTCTTTCCTGAACCGGTATCTCCACTTAGGAAGACAATCCTTCCTTGATTCAGTTCAGTTAATATTTTTTTCAGTCTTCCGATATCTTCAAAGGTCAAGACATAGTTATATTTTCTAAAAATTGTCTGAATAGCATGGAAATAGACCAATGGATCTACGAGCTCTTCCCTCAGGAGAGACGAAATCTCATCTTCGTCCTCGCTATCTCATGAGATTTCTAGAGTGTTTTTTTCAGCTTGAGTTAATGTTTTTTTATGATTTAGAGCATCCTTTAATTGGCTTGAGATTTTTTTCTCAAGAAAATGATGAAGAGAAGCTTTGTTCTTTCCTTCTATTGTTCCTTTTCCTATATTCTGGATTTCTTGCATGAGTGAGAGATAGTAATTACAATCCGATTCAAAAATCTGCTTAAATCCTTGTATTTTACTGATTTGATTTTCAAAAATCTCCAAAACATCTTCTCTCTGCTTCGTGTCCAAAGGAGCAATCAATGCCAAAATTCCTTCTTTTCAAAGTGATTGTTTTAAATCATCAGTTGTTTCTAGTCCCTGAACTCAGAAGCTTTTTAGCTTATTTACAAGTTCTTGCACTTGTTCTCAAGAGGCACTAGATAACAGAGAGGCATATTTCTGATTAAGGAAAAGTTTCTCCTGCTCTAGGGAATTGAAAGCATTAAAATTGGAAAGAATGGTAGAACTCATAGTATTTGATCTAGGTATATAAAAGACTCCTAATTATATCTAATAATTAGAAAAAAAGCAAAAAGGAGCACATTTTTTTCCTACAAAGCTCGGAATCATGCAGATTGAAAAAATAGAAAAAAACGATTATCTCTATGGTAAGGAAAGTGAGGAAGCGATGCAACTCACTGCTTATCAGCTGGAGTTTGAGGATTTAGAGGGAGAGAGGGAACAATAAAAATTGATTAGTTTCCTCTTGCAAAATCTCCAACTTTTCCTAGACTGAACAAAAGAAAAAGTCAGATTTTTATCTTCTTTTTACTTGCTGATGAATGAACAGGTTTTTGAGCAGATCAAGAGGGTTAATGAATACTGAAAAGAGTATTGGCATGCTAGAGAGCTTGCGAAGGCTTTGGAATATTCTGATTTTACTAACTTTTCCAAAGTGATCAAAAAGGCCGAAATTGCCTGTAAAAAAAGTGGTCAGGCTACGACAAATCACTTCAGCGAATTTACGGAAAAAGCAAAAATTGGTTCTGGTGCGACGAGGGATTTAAAAAGCTGGAAATTGAGTCGTTATGCTTGCTATCTCATTATTCAGAATGCAGATCCGAATAAGGAAATTGTAGCTCTTGGGCAAAGTTATTTTGCATTGCAGACAAGGCAGCAGGAGCTTTCTGCTCAGTATCTTGAGGATCAGAAAAGGCTTGAGCTCAGAGAGGAGGTCACTAAGCATAATAAGAAGCTTTTTAGCACGGCGAGGGGAGCTGGAGTTTATGACTATGCGACTTTTTATGATTCTGGGTATCAAGGGCTTTATGGGCTCAAAAAGAAAGAAATTATAGAAAAGAAAAATCTGAATCCAGATGAGAATATGCTTGACCATATGAGTAGTGAGGAATTGGCTGCGAATCTTTTCCGTGCGACTCAAGCTGAAGCAAAGATTAAAAGAGAAGCCATCAGAGGACAAGAAAAGGCGAGTCAAGCCCATTTTCAAGTAGGACAAAAAATCAGAGCTACCATCAAAGAGCTCTGAGGAACGATGCCGGAAGATATTCCAGCGGTGGAAGATATCAAATTTGCGAGGAAAAGGCTAGAGGAGCTAGAAGTTCAAGATGCACAGCAGATGCCGAGTTTCGTTCAGCAGCTTGGTGAGAAGTTAGAAGAGCAGGAAATGGTCAAGTATGAGAAATTGCCTGATAATATTCAGCTTTTGGAAGCTTTGGCAAAGATTATTAGAGGTTATCCTGGAGAGAGGCTTCTGCTTTTGGGAGAGAAGAAATTTAAGCTTTCCAGCGAGGGGATGAGATTGGTGAAGGGGCTTTTAAATGGATAGTATTTAAGTCTGACTTGAAAATAAGAGGCAAATTCCTATCTTTGAGTCAGTTTTTAATTTTTGATAGAGAAACAATGGTAAAAATTGATGCGGCAGAAGTAAAGAAAGGAACTGTGCTTGAGATGGATGGACAGCTTTTTAAGGTGCTTGATCTTTCCTTTATGCAAATGCAGCAGAGGCAAGGGTCTTATACTTATAAGGTAAGAAATCTGATGACTAATGGAGTACAAAATGTGACTGTAAAGTCCGGAACTACCATGGATCAGGCAGATATTTCTACTCAAAATGCAGTTTATCTCTATAATACAGGAGATACTTATTCTTTCATGGAGAATGATACTGGAGAGATTCATGAAATCGCAGCAGATACGATTGAAGATATTACCGGATATCTAAAAGATAATCTTGATGTGTTTATTCAGATCTACAAAGGGAATGTTATCAATGTGATCCTTCCTTCTACGATCAGCTATACGATTACTGAAACCGTTCCTGGAATTAAGGGAAATAGAGCTCAGTCTGGGACTAAGCCTGCAACGATTGAAACAGGAATGGAAATTCAGGTACCGCTTCACAAAGAAGTAGGAGATACCGTGACTTTGAATACGCTTACTGGAGGTGTAAACTAGTTTTTGGATTGCTATTTTGAGAGGTGGAGATTCAGTTTATTTCTTTTGCTGTGTGGGATTAGAATGGCAAAAATTCTCTTTGTCGTTGCGAATGTAGGGTTTCAGGATGAAGAATTTAGTATCCCTTTTGAACTCTTATCTTCTCAAGGGTATTTTTGTGATGTTGCTTCTTGAAAAGGTGGGAAGTGTAGAGGAGTTTTTTTCAAAACCATAGAAAAAAGTCTGAAATTTGAGGATGTTCAGGTTTCTGACTATGCTATTGTGGTGTTTGTTGGTTGAGGTGGTGCTTATGAGGAGTATTTTCAGAATGCGTGTTATCTGGATCTTGCTCGTCAGGCGAAAGCGATTGCTGCGATTTGTATTGCTCCGACTTTACTTTCTGATTCTGGTCTTTTACAGGGGAAACACGTTACCGGTTGGGATGATGGTTTCTGAACACAGATCGGTTATTTACAGCATAATGGGGCTATTTTTAAAGATGAAGAAGTAGTGCAAGACGAAAATCTGATTACTGCTAATGGTCCAGCTGCTGCGACGAAATTTGCTTGGGCGATTGTTGATTTTCTTAAAAATTCTTGAACAGGAATTTATTCCTCATGAGAATATCATGAGTGATAGCCCGTAGGAATTGGTAAAATATTCGTATCTTCATCTATAGGGGCACGATATGTTTTGAGGTAGGTGTTTTCTGCCTCTTGGGCTTGCTGTTTTTGTCTGTTTTTTTCTTCTTCTAAAACTTGCATTTCAAAATACTCCTTAAGATAGCTATCTAATTCTTCTAAGATCGTCTTTACTGCTTGATTATTAAGTTTTTCTCGAGGATCAATCAGATTTTTGAACTGTGAAAAAAAGTTCTCTTCAAAGGATTGAAGCGGGTTTTGAAGATTTCTTGGATCTCAATATAACTCTCTAATATCGTCTCCTTTTTCATAAAGTTCTCTAGTGCTATTTCCCTGTTCATACGAGTTTTCTTGTTCTTGTTCGGCAAAAAGCTTATCTCTGATCTGTGAGTGGCTAAAGATTAAATTGAAAAGTGCTTCAGGTCAAAGCTTATGTAAAATTACTTTTGTTGGTTTTGTGAGGTGGGAGCTGTGTTTTTTTAGCTGTTTGAGGTCTTCTTGTCCAAGAGCATAAAGCGAACTGCACTTCTGATTCAGCTTTCCCTGTAAGTTTTCAATGAGTTTTTGCTGGGTTTGCTTTTCTTGTTCTTTTCTCTGCTGGGAAACAAAGGAGCTATATTTGTTTAAAAGTGGCTTTAAATGCGATTCTGGATCGATGATAGGCTCTCCGAAGGTATTGCGAAGAGATTTTTCCCATTTGGTAGTTAGGAATTTAAGAGCATCGTGATAACCTGTCCTGAAATTTCATGAGCTCTTCCAAATTTTTCTCGCTTCTTCGAGTGAAGGCAAAAATTCATTGAGAAAAAATTCTTTTTCATTCTGATTTTTTGCAAGTATTTTAAGTATTTTTTCTAGTGTTTGTTTTTCTTTTTCTAGATAGGTAAAAGATTTTTCGTAGGAGAAAGTCAAGGTTTTATGTTCAGGATATTCTCTGCTATTCATGTCTATTTAAGCAAGGGTAAAATACCCTTCAAGTATAGGTATTTTTGCTTTAAAAGTCAATTTTTACCTTTTCTGTTTATTTTCTTATAAGTCCCTTTTTAAAAAATCTGACCCATAGGGAGGGAAAGTCAGATTTTTTATTCTATAAGCTTTCTATAGCGCGCTCAACCCCTTTAATTTTTTCGGCAAGCTCCTTTGATTTGGGAACTTTTTCTTTTATTGTTTTATTCAACTCCTCAATCTTTTTTTTCTCATCTTCAGATAAGTCCTTCTTTTTCTCAAGCTCATCTCTCTTTTTTGATGCTTTTTCTATTTCTGCTTGTAAAGATTCCCAGTCTTTTTTCAAGTCTTTTTTTACCTCTTCTAACACCTTTTTCTTATCTTCTTTTTCTTCTTTTTTCTTATCTTCTTTCTCTTCTTTCTTACTTTTTAGCTGCTTAAATCCCTCTATATAGCTTCATCGCCATTTTTTCATATTTGATTTGAAACCATGTTCACCTTTCCAGAGCTTCACTCTATTTTCTTTTTTGAGAAACACATTTCCTGCCCAAGCAGGTAAAGTTAATAATCCTCTCCAAGAAAAATCTAGAGCTGTTTTTAAGCCTTCTTTTATTCCACCATATATTGCATGCGTAGGATAAGCAACAAGTTTAGAGAGTCCATAAGATTTATCCCATTTCCCTTCAAAAGGAGCCCAAAAATGTTCCCAGTCTTCTCTATTTGATTTTTTATACCCTTCCCAAGCATCAGAAATAGCTTTTTTTCGGTTATTTTTCTTATTTTGTTTCCAAAGCAGAACATCTCAAAGTGCTCCAGCAGTATCTGCTATTACAGAAGCAAACAATTTTCAAGTTTTCAAGAGAAATCTGGGCGTCTCAATCAAGGCTCCTCATGTTCATTGAACAAATCCTCCTCAAATTCTTGCAGGTATTGTTAGTCCCATGATTTTTAAAGAAATAAGATAAAAAGTCAGATTTTTATTCTGGTAATTCAATATTCGCTAAATATTCATCTTCAATTAGTTGTTTAAAATCATCTTTTTTTGGGATAAATCCAGCTTTTATAAGAAGGTCACTTAGAAAATCCTCTTCATACAATTCATCATTGTTAGGAGTATGATTTACACCCATTCGTAAATACAAAATAAATAAAACATTAGAAGTATATTTCTTTTTCAAAAAAAATCAAATTTTACTTTTCATTTTTTTATACAAAAAATCATTGACATTCTTGATGAGATGATTTCGCTTCTTTAGAAGAAATTAAAAAAATATGAAAACTTTTAAAAAAATTGTAGCTCAATGTCTTTGTTTGAGTTTTCTCCTCGTTCAGTTTTCTTTTTTTGTTCAAAAAGATTTAAAACTGATTTTTTGTCTAGCATTCCTCCAAAAATCTCAGCTCTACCTTTCTGAGTCCGAATTTAGGATTATGAAATTTGACAATTCCCATATTATTCCGAATCTCCAAAACATAGCCTGTTCCAAAGAGCTTGTGCCTTACTGTAGCTCCCTCAGTGATGCTTGATTGCTGAGCTCTACTGCTTCCTTGAGTGAGGTCGTAATGTTTGATGAGCTCTGGAGGTAATTCCGAAAGAAATCTGGATTCAGGATTCATTTTTGTTTGCCCCCAAGTCATCCTACTCTGAGCATGAGAGATAAACAGCACATCCTTCGCCCTCGTAATCGCCACATACATCAGTCTTCTTTCCTCTTCCAAAAGTTTCGGCTCAAGCATGGCATTTGCTAGCGGGAAAACCGAATCCTCAGCCCCAACAATAAAGACTACCGGAAATTCCAGTCCTTTACTAGAGTGAACCGTCATGAGTTTTACAGCATCAGCATTCTCATCTTTATTTTCTATGGTATCTACCATCAAAGTTACCTCCTCCAAAAACCGCCTCAAAAGCTCCTCTCCCGAGCTTACCACTTCTTGATTGGCATTACTCGCTCAAAATTCATATTTGCTCGCCATATTGATCAGCTGACCGACATTCTCATATTTTTCCTCAGCCGCTTGGTCATTTCCTTCTTCCTTGATTAGATAGTTCTTATAATCCGTTTTTTTGAGGATAAGCTCAATAAAGTCTGCTGGATTAAGCGTTTTTAGCGCTGTTGTTAAAGCTTCAAAAGTCTGAATAAAGTTTTTAATCCCCTCAAAAGCCGGGTTCATCAGCTTAATTCAGGTTTCTTGTTCTATGGTCTTCGTATCTGAAAGTTGAGCAAGCATCGCTAAAACCTCATAAAGACTGACCCCAAGGCTGTTTGCATAGTCTTCAAGCCTTTCCTCCGAAGTTTTTCAGATTTTTCTATTAGGAATATTCAGAACTCTCTTCAAAGATACGGTATCAAAAGGGTTATTGATCACTTTCAAATACGCAAGAATATCCTTGATTTCCTTCCTCTCAAAAAATTTGAAAGCCCCAAAAATCTTGTAAGGAATCCCTTCCTGAATAAACATCGTTTCGAAGTTTCCAGATTGAGCATTCGTCCTATATAAAATCGCAACCTGACCTCGTGACTTCAGTTTTCCTTTGGCTTTCATCTGCTTGATGAGTTCAACAGTATTTGCTGCCTCATCAATATCAGTATTGTGATTGAAAATCGTGATTTTGTCATTCCCTTCTCTGTGGGCAACAATGTTTTTCTCATACTGGTTTTTATTCTGCTTGATCACGGCATTTCCAGCATTCACGATATGAGGTTTAGAGCGGTAATTGGTTTGTAGCTTAAACATCTGAATATCAGGTCGATACTGCTTTACATTGAGAAAGTTTTCCATCAAAGCCCCTCTCCAGCCATAAATACTCTGAAAATCATCTCCAATGAGCGCAATATTCGCTCCCGTTCCACTCATGAGTTTCATTAGTTCAAACTGAATCCAGTTCGTATCTTGTGCCTCATCTACGAGAATATAATCAAAGGCATTCTGCCACTTTTTCAAGATCTTTTCATCCTGCTTAAAAAGCAAATACGGCAACAAAAGCAGATCATCAAAATCAAGAGAATTTGCCTTCTCAAGCTCTTTTTCATATTCTTGATAGAGTTTTCCCATAGAGGCTTCATAGTTTCCATTAGTGTGCTTGAGGAAAAGCTCAGCAGTATTTCCGTTATTTTTCTGTGTAGAGATGAAGCCTTTTACTTCCTGTGGTTTGAAGGTATCATTCAAAGCGAATCTTTTGAGCAGATCTCTGATAATTTTTGAACTATCATCACTATCCAGAATTCAGAAATTTTTAGTAAATTTTCTTCCAAGGGCTTCAATATCTTCTTTGAGAATTTTGAGGAAAATAGAGTGAAAAGTCCCAATCCATTTGAGTTCTCTGGCTTCTAAACCTTTTTGGATTTTGGCAGAACTTTGCATCTCAGAAAGAAAATCTGAAAGAGTATCAGAGTCAGTTTTTTTTTGTGGATTTCCTTGATCAAAATTCTGACTCAAGATCTCGTCTCCAAGCTTAATCAACCTTTCTTTCATTTCATTAGCGGCTTTATTCGTGAAGGTCACCGCAAGAATTCTCTGCACAGGAAGCTGCAACCCTCGGATAAGATAAGCGATTTTATAGGTTAGCACTCTTGTTTTTCAACTTCCTGCTCCTGCGATGATGAGTGAAGAAGTTTTGGTATGAAGTGCTGCTAAAGTCTGTTCTTCATTGAGATTTGATGCGATATAGTCTTTGAGGTTCATGATAGTATTTTGGATTAAGAATTATGTATTGGAGAACTGAGTTTTAATTCAGTATTTTTTGCTTTTTTTGTGAGATTTTTCTTTACTTTGTAGTGTAGGGAAATGATTGCTGTTTTCAATTTGAGTTTGGAGAATTTGTTTGATCGGTTGTAGAGTGCTTTTTAGAGTAGAGAGTTTTTGGTTTGCTTGTTAGAATTTACTTTTCTCCTGAGATGATTCGTGCTTTTTACCCTTTGGAATCGGAGTATTTTTCGTTTTTGATAGCCTTCTTTATTACTGGGTTTTTGTTGGATTTCGAACGATACTAAGCTGGCTCTTACCATTTGCCTATTCTCAACGAAAAGGTGATTTATTAGTTCTTTATAGCTTTCTTTTGCTGTTGCTCTTGGACGGTTTGCGGACTGAAAATTTTTGTTGATTTATTTTTTTAGAATGTTATAGTATTGTTATTTTATTTTTTTTAATGAGGAAAATGGCGAAGGAACAACTTACAGAAGCACAAAAGGCAGATCTTATGAAAAAAATGACTCCACGTCTTGTAATGTGTATGGTTCTTTGACCTCTCTATTTTATGGTCATGACGCTTTTACAAAAGATGGAGACTTCTCTTTGGGTTTCTCTGGGAATTTCTCTTGTGTATGTGATTTTGATTGTGGTGATTACTTTCCCTTTGACTAAACGTAGATAGTTTTGATTCTGATTTTTGAAGCTTTTTATTGCTCTTGATTTTTTTTCTTCTTTCCATATTTTGGAGTGGGTATTTAGTCGAGAGAATTACAATAATGAAAAAGGTCTTTAAGCCAAAGCTTTACAGAATTGTGTTGAATGGATTTTATGGGATTTTTGCTGGAGTCCTTGTTACTGTGATTGTAGGCTATATTTCTAATAACGTGGTTTATGCTTTTATTGGTGGGATTCTGGCTATTATTCTTTATGTCTGGTGGCTCATTATCAATAGGTTTATTACTATTGAAGTAGATTCCACTCATCTGATCGTCAAAAAAGGGAAAGAGGAGCGTTATTTTGAAATTGCTCAATGTGCTTTTCGTGCGAAAATTATTACAAGAAGCTGAGATACTGAATGTGGATTGTATATCATAGATCCGGAAGGTAAAGAACATCTTATTGATTGTGAACTTATTGGAATTGAACAATTTTGAGAACTTCTGGAGTGTCTTGGAATCGGGGATAATCAGCCTTCTCCTTTACTTCCTTCTCAGAAAATTTAGTTTTTTTATTCTTTAAATTCTATATTCATCATGTCGACTGGAGCGATTCTCATACTTGTTATTTTTATGGTGGTTTTGCCTGCTACTTTTTACTTTTTGACGAAGCAAGTCTCAAATAAAAAGGTGCAAGCCTTTCTTGAACAACATCCTGATGCTGTAAAAGTTTACCTTCCTGGGCTTGGAATGAGTGGAGTGCATGCTGTAAGCGTTGCCCTTGAAAGTGTTGATGGTGAAAAGCCTCTGATTTTTATGGAAGGCATGAAAACGGGATTTTATGTTTTGCCAGGTAAGCATACTTTAGAAGCTACTGCGACAAAAACGAGAGCTGGTGTTCTTCACAAGAGTGTTTCTACAGTTTTTGGTCCTTTTAAGCATGAAGTGCAGGTAGAAGCCTACAAGATTTATCAATTTGGTTTTGATGGCAAGGAAGAAGTTTTTACTTTTTCAGAAAAGAACTAAAAAGCTGATCTCTTGCTCAGATTTGGAGAGATTTCTGCGGTGTAGTTTTTTTTCATTTTTTTTCTTGCATTTTAGAATAAAATTATTAGACTGCGAGTGTATTTAGTTTTCGTTACTGTGATTATGAAGCTTTTCGTTGCTAGCTTTGCTCTTAATAATAATCTACGGCTACCGTAGATAGATTGAGTTGTATACGAAAACTTCTAAAATCTCCTACGGTAGTTTATAAGCCGTGGGGGATTTTTTTTAATCTGGATTTTATTTCTTATATAGTATTATCATGGAAACACTGTATGCAAAGGTTAGGCGTTATCGCTCATGCTTGGATCTCAGATCCACCCAGCAGGCAATCCAATTTGTCAAGAGAAGCTTTGAAAAGCAGCTGGAACACTTTTTATCTCTGGAAAAGATTGAAGCTCCTCTCTTCGTAGCAGCTGAAAGTGGGCTTAATGATTCTCTTACAGGAACAGAAAAGGCAGTAAGCTTTGAAATCCAAGCTCTTCCTGAGCTAAGAGCAGAAATTGTGCATTCTTTAGCAAAATGGAAAAGAATGGCACTTGGTTTAGGCTGGTTATGCTTCTTCTCCAAAAAGCACATATTTGAGAAGTCCAAAGCTCAATTTGGTGATCAGGATGGGAACAAGAACTCTGTCAAGCAGGGATTCAGCTCCTTTAGCTCTTGAAAGTATCGTCAAAAAAATTATATTACTTCACAATATCCTTTTTATTCTTTGTTTTATAAAATATGTCTACAACTAGTATAAAAACTCTATATCAAAGCTATGAAAGCTTATTTTGAAGCCAACTTATTGTAAAGGGGCGAATTAGAAGTCTTAGAGATTCCAAAACCTTTGGATTTATTGAGCTTAATGATGGTTCTTACCTAAAGAATTTGCAAGTTGTTTTTGAATCAGATTTACAAAACTTTGATGAAATCTGTAAATTTACGACAGGAAGCAGTATCGAAGTGCAAGGAGAACTTGTAAAATCTGAGTGAGCGAAACAGGCTTTTGAACTGAAAGCAAGCAAAGTTATTCTTATTGGAGCGGCAGATGAGACCTTTCCGCTTCAGAAAAAAAGGCATTCTTTTGAGTATCTTAGAACCATTGCTCATTTGAGACCAAGAACTAATACTTTTTCTGCGGTGTTTAGAATAAGGAGTCTCCTTGCCTTTGCTATTCATGATTTCTTCAATAAAAATGGATTTATCTGGGCTCATACACCACTCATTACCGCAAGTGATTGTGAAGGCGCAGGAGAAATGTTTCAAGTGACCACTCTTGATCTTAAGAATCCTCCAAAAAAAGAAGACTGATCCGTTGATTTCAGTAAGGATTTCTTTGGGAAACAGGCTTCTCTCACTGTAAGTGGTCAGCTCGAGGGAGAAACTTTTGCAACTGCTTTTGGGAAGATTTATACCTTTGGCCCAACTTTCCGTGCTGAAAACTCTAATACCACAAGGCATCTTTCAGAATTTTGGATGATTGAACCAGAAATTGCGTTTGCTGACTTAGCTGATAATATGCAGCTTGCGGAGGATTTGCTCAAGTATGCTTTCCGTTATGTGCTAGAAAATGCCGAAGTAGAGATGGATTTCTTTGATAAATTTATCATGCCAGGAGTAAAAGCCAGGATTGAAACTCTTGTAAATGCTTCTTTTGGAAGGGTAACCTATACTGAAGCGATAGAACTATTGAAAAAATCTGGTCAAAAATTTGATTACCAGCCGGAATGGGGAATTGACTTGCAAACTGAGCATGAGAGGTATTTATCAGAAAAAGTCTTTAATGGTCCGGTTTTTGTTACTGATTATCCAAAAGATATTAAAGCATTCTACATGAAGCTCAATGATGATGGAAAAACTGTGAGAGCAATGGATTTGCTTGTTCCAGGGGTAGGGGAGTTGATTGGAGGAAGTCAGAGAGAAGATGATTATGAGAAACTTAAGAAGAGGATGGAGGAGATGCATCTTGACACCGAAACTTATAGCTGGTTTCTTGATCTCAGAAAATATGGAACGGTTCCTCATGCAGGGTTTGGAGTAGGATTTGAGAGACTTGTAATGTATGTGAGTGGAATGGAGAATATCCGTGATGTGATCCCTTTCCCAAGAGCTCCAAAGACTTGTGAGTTTTAATGCTAGGAGGTAGAAAATGAATAAAAGGAAAATCAATCGCAAAATAGAGGAATCACTGAAAAGGCAGAGACAAAGAGAGATTATGGCTTTGAAAAAGGAAAGAGATGAGAAGAGGAGAAATTGAGACCTAATAACCGCTCTTGACTACCATTCTACCGGGCATATTAGACATGGGAAATAAGAGAAAACAAGAGAAAGAAGTCAGATTTTGATTTCTTTTTCTTTATGAGTAAGAAAGTATATTAGCCAAAGAATCATCTAAAACTGCTTTTTCTTTTTTCTTGTATTAAGAAATAGGATAGCTATAGTGAAAAGGGATTTTATCTTTTCTTAATGATGTCAAACTGTATCTTCTGCGACATTATCGCTAAAAAATTACCAGCTTATCTAGTAGCTGAAAATGAATATGCAATTGCCTTTCTTCCCAAAAAAGTGGAAAGTTTCGCACACACTTTGATCGTTCCAAAAAAGCACTATGAAAATCTTTTTGATATTCCAGCAAACGAATTAAAAAATCTGATTTCCTTTTTGCAAAATACTGTGAAATCCTATAAAATTTGACTTTGAGCAACAGGTATCAATATCTTAAATGCGAATGGAAAAGATGCTCAGCAATCTGTTCCTCATCTGCATTTTCATCTTATTCCTCGTTTTCCGGATGATCATTTGGATTTACGACCAGATTTTCCTAATTATGATTGAAAATTTGAGGAAGTGCTCGTGGAAATAAAAAGGGAATGTCTCTTTATTGAGAAATAAAATACTATGATCATAATTTGATTATCTATTCAAGATCCACTTTGGAAAAAGGTTATTTGATATGCCAATGATTGTCCATGGCAAGCTGGACCACTTTTAGCACAGAAAATGATTGAGAATGATTTTTCTGACTGGGAAAAAGTGTTCGTCGCTATAGAAGGTGAGAAAATAGTTTGATTTTGCACCTTTACCAAAGAAGGCTGAATTTCGAATTGTGAATATGCTCCCTATGTCGGGTTTATGTTTGTAGATGAGGGGTATCGTGGGAAAAGATTGAGTGAAAGACTGATTGACTCGGTAGAGGATTATGCAAAAACTTTAGATTTTAAAAATCTGTATATTGTTTCAGATCTTAGGTGATTGTACGAAAAATATGGATTCAACAAAATAGATGAAAGTATTGATACTCAAGGACCTAAAAAAACTATTTTTTGTAGAGCAATAAAAGAAAAGATTGATCAAAAACTCTTTTTGACGAGTAAAATTTGCGAAAAGCAAGAGCTAGATTGAAAACTTAGTCTATCAAAGCTTTCAAATGAAAATGGTTTTTTGGATACTTTGAAAAAGCAGATAAAAACACAGAATACATTTGTGATGCTTGCTAATGATCCTACTGCTTATGAAAAAAATGATCAATTTTTACAGCTTGATAAGCAAGCCCTGACTCTTTCAGGCTTACATTTTCAGAAATATCTTGTCTTGGATAATCGTAATAAAGATAGGGTGAAAACTGTTTTGGATAAAGCTTCTTTAATTTTTTTGAGTGGAGGAAATACTTATCAGCAAAATCAGTTTTTTAGTGCAATAGATTTGGGAAAGTATTTTAAAGCTATTGACTGTCCGATTGTGGGAATTAGTGCAGGAGCGATGAATTGTGGAGAGACTGTGATTAATAGCTCAGAAAAAAGTAAAAACCCTGATTTGTCTTTGATTTTGAAGGGAATGGGGATTTCACAATATACTATAGTTCCACATTTTCAAAAAAAGAAAGAAAATCAGAATGAACTTAGGCTTATTCTTGAAGCTTCACAAGATACAAGAATTTATGCACTTCAAGATGGTAGTTATCTCTTGAATGATACAATCTATGGAAGATGTGATCTCATATATCAAGGGAAAATTACCAGGATTTGTGATATTTGAGAAAGTTTTTTATTAAAAAAATAATCAGATTTTTTTTCTTCTTTTTGATAATCTTTTCTGCAAAAATTGCTCAAAATGGTCTGTAAGGATCGGTTCTTTCTAACTGATCTGCTAAAACAGCTCATAAGAACTGACTTTTTGCGAAGAATTTGGCTAAATAAGCGATTTTTTTGTTTTTTTGACTGAAAGAGGAGGCTAAACTTCCCGTTTTTCTTGATTCAGAATTGTTTTTCCTCTTGAAAATTGGAATGATAGCTGTATATAGGAGCTAGTTTTATTTTCTAATCACTATTACTGATGAACCACTTGAAATTTTTGGTGCCGCTGGTGGGAGCTGTGCTTTTGGCGGGATGTGGAGGTGATCAACCTACTCAAGTAGCCATTGATCAGAATCCAGCTTCCAAAACTGCGTCTTCTGAGAGTCTCTTCTGAAGTCGTAAGTCAGATTTTTCTTATGCGACGAAGATGCAAAAACCTGCTTTTGATGCTCTGAGCAACAAGGATGAAGTTCAACAAGAAACTTTTAATAAGCCTTGGACAAGGCAGTATCAGTTGACCCAGCAGGATATTGATCAGTTTAAAGAGAATATAAAAGGAGGATATTGTAAAGATGGCTTTGGGCTTTCTCCTGAGTCTTGAGATGGTGATGTAGAGCTTCGTCCTTCTGATTTGCAGGTAGGGAAAACATTTCCTGTGACAGGGAAGTATTCTGTGCACAATTATTTTCCTTTGACATGAGCTCTTTTGGCTCAGGTAAAGAAGCATGGTTTCTGAATCTCTGAAATTACAAGAGAATATCTTGATCCAGAGTATAAGGAGGGGTATGATGACTTTTTTAGTAAGGAAGAACGGGTCAGAAGGATTCAAGAAATTGGTGGAAGTCATGAAGCTTATGAAAGAGCTCCGTTTAATACGCTTTTGGTGACTGATGATCTGCTTCTTCATACTTTTCATAAGATTTTTTCTAATGAGTTGCAGTATTTTGAGGAAAGTCAAGCGAGACCTGTATTGGCAAAGCTTAGTGAAACACTTTTCAAAAAGTTTCAACTCTGATCCAATACTATGGATCCTTTTTTAGCAGCGTATTGGACGATTCCTCATGCTTTGCTTCCAAGTAATGAAGAGTTACTTGAGCTCTTTAGGAAGAGAGAAAGCACTATGTGGGATAATTATGATCATACTTCTGGAAAAGATCCTCATGCAGATTTTGATGATGAGGAACTGAAAGCCTATCTTACTAAGAGATTTGAAAAATTAGTTAAGCAGGTAAAGCCGGAGTATCAAGAACCGCTTAGGAAGGTTTGGACAGAGATTTGGAAGGCAGAACAGCCAAAAGCTCCAGATTATCTTATGCTAGCATATAGTCCTGAATTTATTCAAGCAAATGCAATTGAGCAGGACTATACCCAGTTTAGACCTAGGTCTCATTATACTAATTCTTCCTTTCTTAAGTCGTATTTTATGGCGATGAAATGGTTGATGAGAGAAAAGTTTTATTTCTGAGATCAGAAGTTAGCGGAAACGGCTCTTCATCTTGTCAATAGTATTCCTGATAGTGAGCTCAAAGAATTAAGTCAGCTCCAAAATGCAATTCTAACGTTGGTTTGAAAGGATGATGATGCTACGATTCAGGATTTAAAGTCTTTTATCACTCAGCAAAACGGAAAAATCACCGGACTCTCAGCAGAACAACTTCAACAGCTTGCTCAGCTTGGAACTCAAAAGATTATCTCTACTTCCTATACAGCTCCAGCAGTTTGAAGCACTGATGAGGCAAGTGCAAAAGATATGACAAGAGGATTTGTGTTTTTTGGAGAGAAGTTTACCTTGGATGGCTATATTTTTGATCAGCTAACAGCATGAAGTGCTGAAAAAGAGTTTTTGCAGAAGCCTAATGTCCAGACAGCAATGATCGTGCCTGATGTATTAGAAAATTATGCTCCTGCACATGAGCTTGTAAAGCTTCGATTACAAGAAAAATCTCGTGGAGATGATGCTCAGGTGCGTGAAAATGTAGACTGTGATTCAGGGATTTGTAAACAACTCAGTTCGTATGATCAAGTAAAAGCACAGGCTCAAGAAAAAGTGAAAGCTGAACTTAGAGACGGATCACTCTTGAAAACTGTATATCATAGTTGGTTAGAGATGCTCGGACAGCTCTTTGTAAAGGTTAAGAATCTTCCTTATTTTAAAGAAAGTCCACTCTATGCCTTCAAATCACTTGCGACTTATATGGGTTCTTATACTGAACTTAAACATGATACCTTGCTTTATGTTAAGCAGGCCTATGCTGAGCTGGGAGGCGGTGGTGATGATCCTTGTTATATTACCGTGTATCCTCCTGAGTTGCCTGTTCCAAAAGGGTATATTGAGTCTGATGTGAATTTCATTGATAAAATGATTGCTCTTAATCAGTCAGCACAGCAATGGTTCAACGATGCAGATAATTTCAAAGGATTTGGTGAATATCTTCAAAAGATTAGAAATCTGAGCCTCAGACAAATGCAAAATCAAAAGATTTCAGATGAGGAATTTGAAGATTTAAGATTATCTTATGATGAATTAGCAAAACTTACGACTCCACGCAAACTTTTCTGAGAAGCTCCTTCCAAAGAAGAGAGAGGTGCTCTGATTGCAGATATCTTTACCTCTGAAGGTGGAAATCCGCTCTATGAAGCTATTGGTAGACCAATGTTAATGGCTCTGATGGTCAAAGATGTAAATGGAGCGAGAATCGTGATGGGACCAGTCTTTGCTCATTATGAGTTTTATAAATCTGATAATGTCCTAGAGGGAGAACAGAGATATTCTGATAATCAACGACAAGAAGCCTATGACGGTCTTACTTCAGAAATGAAACAGAAATATTACGGAATTGAACAGAGAAAACTCTTAGAAGAATTGAGAAAATAGTCTTGATATTAAGTATTCTAATGATTATTTACTTGATATTCTTTTTACTCTCTTAGCATTTATGATGATGAAAAAAGTATTGCCTGTTTTAGTGCTTTGTTTACTTGCAGCAGGATGTACGAGTTCTACGGAGCTTGGAGCTCATTTTACACAGTCTAAAGCTTCTGTAAACTCTCCTTTTGAGGGCTATACCGTGAGGGAGGGCGTTATTCGTCGTATTGATCTGATCGACTGGGGAAAGTTTGGTGAAACCGAAGAAGACGATCAGCAGTATACTGCCTGTAATAATGATAAATCTTTGCGAGAGACAGAGAAATGTCCTATCTTTTCATTCCTTACTTTTGTTCCAACTGATGGGAAACTCATAGAAGATGAATGGTATCCTTCAGGTGTTGAGTTTTTTGAAGATGATAGTAAAAAGTCTCTTGACCTTGGATGTTTTTCACCAGAAGAGGGTAAAGGTGATGATTATGTCCCAGCATTTATTTATACCAGCAGTTTTGATGAGAAACAAAGTGAAAATGATGATTACACCATCATGGATGAGGCAACAGAAGATGCTCTAATTAAGTTGGTTGATACCGGTAAAAAGGTAAAGCTCAAGTTTACTAAGACTCCTTATAATGTTGCTACGGGTTTCAAATGGTCAGGATGTGAATCTTTGATAAACAAGGTAGAAATTGTAAAATAGTTGGTGGTATGCTGTGGTGGATACTAGATTAAAAATCAGAATAGATCTCTTGATGCTCTTGATCTTCGGATTGGGAGCATTTTTTTGATATTTTTCTTGGAATGTCAATATTCTTTTTTTGATTTTGTGGGATTTTTTTCCCTTTTTTGGGAGAATTGACTATACTCAGTGTGAGGATTTTATATGTTAGTGTGCTTATGGCTCGTAAAATAGAACAAATACAGCAAGAAAATATTGCTATTCAGAAGGAACTAGATGCTCTCAAGGCATTGACTGAACGTGAAGAAAAAGAAAAGAAAAAATCAGAACTTGATCTTCGTATTCAGCATGCAAAGAAAGAAGTTTCGTCTCAGTATCAAGCAGAGACCGACCAAAATATGCGTGAAAAGATAAAAGCAGAGGAAAATAAGCTTGAGAGTTTTTCTACTGAGTTGGGAGCATTGGGAGCAGAAGTTCAGGGAGAACAGCCTGCTCATCCTGAAAAAAAAGTTTCGAAAGCAGAAAAAGATCAGACTTCTTCTACTGAAAATCCATGAACCTGGAAGCAAGTGAAAGATTTTGTTTCAGAGCAATGGACTGATGTTTGGGATGCAGATAAATGGAAAACGGAGACGGGGAAAAATACGCTTCGTGCGGCTGGATTTGTTGTTACGGGAGTCTGAGCGGTGGCGTTGGTTTATAAAGGGCTAAAGTCTTTATTTTGAGATGAAAAAAAAGAGAAAAAGTCCAAGAAAAAGAGAACTACATCTGAGGAAACGAGTTCTTCGGATGAAGATTCTGAAACTGAAAAAAAAGATAAGTCTTGGCGAAAGAAGGCATTAGCTCGAACATTAGGAATTTGAGGCGCTGCTGCTGGAGGACTTTTGGCCTATAAGAATTGGGACACGATTAAGTGATGGTTCCTTGATGTTACAGGAAAAAATTTGAATAAAGAAGAGGCCCTTGCGAAAGTGAGTGCTGAGGTGAAAAATGGGATTATTACTGAGGATAAGTTTTGAGTTTTTTCGGCACATTTTGATGGAATCACCTATGATGAGACCACTTGAATGGTTTGTTCGTATGGAGAGCAGATTCCAATTGATATTGGGGCAAGAAAGATTGTAGGGCTGGATGTGCAGTTTTCAAAGCGAGAGGAACTTTTTCATGCTGCTAATATCGTGAATTTCTGTAGGAGGAAGCTTAGATGAAGGGGCGCTAATGCTCAGCCTTTTGTAAAAACTGAGAGCGGAGGAGATATTTGTTTTAATAGTTCAGCGGAATGAAAGCAGATGGCTGTGTCTGCCAGTGGTTCTGATGAGTGGAAACGGATTCTTTGAACAGTTGGAACGGTCGGTGGCGGACTTTTGGGGGGGTATCTTGCTGGTGCAACTGGTGCACTTGCTTGAGCTGCTGCAGGAGGAGTGACAGGAACGGTAGGAGGTGCTGCTCTTGATGATAAGTCAAGTGTTAATAGCACGTGTTCTATTTTGGCGAAGGAGCCTAATCTTTCCAGGTTTATCAGTTTGCTTAATCAGCAGAAATATTCTGATGGAACTTCTCTGTGGGCATGAGGGAAGGAATATTATGAGCCAGATAATATCTCTCCTATTCATCCATATTTAAATAAAGTGAAGAAAAAGATTGATGAGGCATATTGAAAAGAGGATAGTGTTCGTAGGGATCTATCGGCTGAGGTTGATCCTAGCAATCCAAGTGTTTTTATTATCAAGTCTTATGGTCAATCGATAAAATTGGCTCTTGAAGGGGATGGGGTAATTTCAGGAGGGGGGATCAATTTTGATAAGATTCAGAAAATCTCTCTCTGAAAGTATGATGAACAGAATGATTGGTGATCTGGTTTGAATGTTGATTTTCCTCATAATGAAAAGGGACTAGAAGAGGCGATTATGGTTGCGAATCTCACCAATAAAATTAGAGAAGAATTTAGTAATAAGGCTGCTGAAATGATGCCGTTCTCGTATGGGGATAATTTTTTCAATTTTTCCACTATTGCCTCACAACTTTCGCCTTACCCTAACCCAAATGCGGTTCTTCATTTAGATATTGATACTCCGGGTCCTGGAGGAACGACGATTCTTTCTTGAAAAGCACTTGTGAAAGATTTTCCTACACTTTTCAAAGATTTATCTCAACAAGGGAAACTTCTCTCTCAGGAAACCCTTCGGAACCAAGCCAAAGAAGATAAAAAATCTGGCTGTTCTCAATATATTAAATATCTCCACCAAATGCAGGGAGAGGGACAGACATCCTATTGGAAGGTGAAGTAGTATTTATATTCTTATGATTTTGCTATGGCAAATCTCTTGGAATCGATAAAAGATCTTTTAAGCTCTGAGAAGGAACCAGATACAACTTCCAAAGAGCTTATTCAACTCAAAAAAGAAGTTGCTCAAAAAGTTGTCGATGACGTAGAAAAGCGTCATCCTGATTTATTTGTTTCTGCTTCAAAGGATCTTATTGCGGATTATCTGGTTTCCGATGGTTTTTGGGATTCCGTGATGGATAATCTGGTTTTGGAGAATACCGTTTTGAAAATGACGAATCAAGCCCAGAAGTTTCAGCAGGTTAAAGAACAGATTGATCAGGCTAAGACCAGAGAGGAGCTTAAACAGCTAGAGGATTCTATCCTTAATGGGAAAACAGCTTTAAATTCTGATGTTTCTTCTGTGCAGACTTCGACTGATGTATCTTCTGAAGTTGCTGCTCCTTCTGATGTTGCTGTTCCTTTACAAGAGGATGTTCCTCCTGTTTCAGCAGTTTCGTCTTCTGCTGTTGTTGCTCCTACTCCTGTTGTAAAACCTCCTCAAGCTCCAAAGCAGGGAAAAAAACGTTCTCAAGGAAAAAAGAGAGAAACATCGAGACGTCAGTCTTCAGTGGATGCTTCTCAATATCATGAAAAAATTCGTGGATTTGATGCTAGTAAAATAGTTTCTTTACCATTTGCTAGGAGTAAAAATTGAGTAACACTATGTGCCTCAACTGCGAGGCTTAATGCACAGAAATTCGGTCTGGTCCTACCTTCTGGAGATGCATGGAAGGCTTCTACTAAAAATCCTGTAGCAAAGGAGTATAGATTTTCTCTTCCAAGTGCTAGAAAGCATGAGAAACCTAGAAGAGGGCGAGCTCCGCTTTCTTTATCAGATTTTGATGCGATGCCTGGTGTAAATATGGCGGACATTTATACTGATTCTAGCTCTAGGTATTGACATAGGTCATTAGCATTTAGAGATATTTCTGGAGAATGGATGGTGCTTGATCCTTATATTAGAGTGCCCTGAACTACTCAAACTCAACCAAAAAAACTCAAAGACTATATGAAGTCTGCTAAGGTCATCAAGAGCCATTTTTATGCGGTAGAAGCTTAAGTTTCTTTATGAACAAAGTTTCATAGGAAAAAAGAGAAGAAGAGTCAGCATTTATTTTTATTGCTGATTTCTTTTTAATTCCTCTTGAATATCACAATCTAATCTATATACTCGGCGACAGATGTTTTTTTATCTTGTTTGAAAAGCTTATGGCACATAAAAAAGCCGCTGGTTCGGTAAAAAATCTTAAAGATTCTCAGCCAAAATATCGTGGGGTCAAGGTCTTTGGTGGACAACCTGTTCGTGCGGGAAATATTATTATTAGGCAGAAAGGAAGTAAGTATGAATGTGGTAAAAATACTTATACAGCAGCTGATTTTTCTGTTCATGCAGAGGTTGATGGAATTGTTTCTTTTAGAAAGAAGAATTTTAAGAAGTTTAACGGAAGGACGTATCTTAAGACACTTGTAGAAGTGGTTGATTCAAAATGTGCTTGTGCAGCTTCTTCGTCTGCAGCAAACGGTTCAGAAAAGAAGGTGAAAGCTCCTTCAGAGAAGAAGGTTGCAAAAACAGCTGTAAAGAAGCCTGCTGTGAAAAAAGCTCCTTCTAAAAAAGCAGAAAAGGCTGAATAAGTCAGCTTTTTGAATTTAGTTTACTAACGGTATCAGACAAATGACAATTGGTCCAAAGAAGAAGATCAGTAAAACCCAGTCACATAAAAGACATTCAACATGGAAAACAATTAATCTTAAGAGATTGTCTAAGAAATATCAGACAGCAAAATGTCCTAATTGTGGAGCAAATAGGCTTAATCATAGGGTTTGCCCATCTTGCGGTTATTATAATGGAAAGCAAGTGCTTACTATCAAGGCTGCTAAAAAGGATTCAGCGGTTGTAGAAGCTTAGTTTCTTAGGTTTCCTTGTCTCTCAGCAGATAGGAGGGATGTTTTGATTTATTTGAGGAAGCTGTATTCGATGGATATTAGGAAGAGAATCAATGCTAGAAAAATCGTGCTTTCGTATTTTTATCAGCGTTGTTTTTTTTCTGCTTTAAGCAAAAAACCTGTTGTTGAAGAGTTTCCTAGAGAAAATCAGGCTTTAGAGGATTCTGTTGAGGAAAGAAAGGAGGAAGCTTTTTTGAGTACGGATTTTTTGAATGCTGTTGAACAAAAAAAGCAGGAAGCTGAGCAGTGGTGAGAGGTTGTCCAAGCACAAATTAACGCGTATGCTCTTTGAGAGGCGATTGATGAGGATTTAGCATATATTGTTCGTTATTTTTTTGATCAATGGAGGAGTGAGGAAATAGATATGGAATATGTTTTGAGGATGGGGAACGCTTTTTCTCTCTATGAAAGTGTGCTTAAAGAGAAAGTTGATCGTCATGTTCAGAGTTTTTGATATGAGAGGATGGATATAATGGATCAGGTTTTGTTTCTGGTCTGATATATTGAGTATCGTCTCTTTGCTACCCCAAAAGAGGTGATTTTGAATGAAATGGTTGAGCTTGCAAAAAGATACTCTGATGAGGGAGCTCCGAAACTCCTTAATGGTGTGCTTCATGCTATTTTTCAGGAAGAATAGGCATAGTGTATTTTTTAAAAATGAGGTTTTGAATGCCTCATTTTTTTTATTTTTCTTGGGGGGATGAAGGAGTTCAATCTCTGTTGGAGAGGTTTTTTAAGTGATTGGCAAGATTAGCAAAAATCTGATCAGGTTTATTTCTCTTTTTTATATCTCCAAGAACTCGATCTAAAGCTACTTCTAATAACTCTCCGATAATTTTTCCCGGTTTAAGATGAAAATGCTCCATAATATCTTTCCCTTTTATTGCAAGGTCTTTGGCTCTAAATTGTCCTTCTTCTTGTTCTAGCTCGAGGAGAAGTTTTTTGAGATATCGAGAATCGCTGAGGTCACTTGCATTCTGAAGGGGATTATACATTCCCATTCTATCCGCGATATTAATATCAAGAAGGTTATTTACTCTTTCAAATCCAGCTTCAGAGAGGAGTTTTCTCAGTCTTTTGGCTCGATTCTGAGGATTTCAAAGGAGGATTTCTCAAGGAGTATGATGTTCTCTGATATATCGCTGAATCTCTTCAATCTCCTTGTGAGAAAATCAAAGTTTCCTAAAATCCTCTTCAGCAAGCACTGCTGAACTGAATCTATGGTTGAGTGGACCTGCGAGGAGAGTTCTGATTTCTTCTTTTGAAAGATTTTTCCCATATTCCGCATATTGACCGACTTTCCCGACATCATGATAAAGCATTGAAAACCTGACTAAGTAATTTGGGTTAATCGCCTGAAGATGATAGAGCGTCAAGATAATATGCGAATAAATATCAAATGGATGATACCTGATCGGTTGATCAACGTGTTTGGTCAGTGCAAGCGCAGGGAAAAGAATTGGTAACATTTCTGCCTCATCCAAAAGTCCAATAAGACCAAAAGGATTCCCTTGAGAAAAGGCTTTTGTGAGTTCTTCTTTGATTCTTTCTTTCGCAATAGTTTTGAGGAGAGTATGATTGGATTTGATTGATTTCCAAGTCTCTGGTTCAAAATCAAACAATCTGACTTTATCGGTAGGATCAGGTTTTTTCTTTTTGGCTCTAGTAAGGAGTTTTTGATTCAAGACATTAACAAACCTCAGCCCCCTTAATAGTCTGAGGGCATCTTCTTGAAATCTCGTATCAGGATTCCCAACGGTTCTTAGTTTCTTTAGCACGAGATCTTGGATTCCCAACGCTGGATCAATGAGAATGTGAAGTTGAATCTGCTTTTTTTCTTTTTTTTCTCCTGTTCAAAAGATGTAGGCATAAGGCTGAATATCTAGCAAATAATACAAAAAATCAGTATCAAGTTTTGCATTTGGAATAAGCTGAGAAAGAAGTTTTTGATTCTGAACGATAAGAGTTTCACTATTTTGAAGGTAGATAAAGCCCTCCTTATTCAGGATTTTGAGAAGCATTTCCTCACTGATTGTCTTTTCTTTCTCATATATTGGTGTTTTCAACTTCTGCTGAGTATAATAGATTGCATTGATGGTAAAATCCCTTCTCTGAACATCTAAAAGTAGATCATCACTCCAAAAAATCTCCTCTGGATGCCTACAATCTTGGTAGCCACTCTCTGCACGAAGAGGAGTAAGTTCATACTTGAGTTCATTATTTTTATCTTTGGGAATTAGGGTAATCGTACCATATTTTTCAGTTATAAAGTGAGAAATTCCATCGGTATTGAGATTTTGATAGATCTCCAACGGATTTCCTGCCATTGTAAAGTCAATATCAAGAGGATTTTTCGTTGTTCCAAGGAGGATTTCCCTCACGCAACCTCCCACGAGGAAAAAATCTGATTTCCCTATTTTTTTTGTTAGAAAAGTATGGTGAGGAATAAGTTTTTTGAGATTATGAAAGTGAAGCATCTACGATGTGAGGTGATAAATGACGGCTTTATTTCTAGCTTTTCTCTGATGATATTCAAGAGATAAAGGATTCTTTGCATTTTTCGGTTTTACTCTTGTCTTTAATAGTTTTTTTGTTACTATTGGGATTTGCGGTTTTAGTCTGTATTTTTTGCTATGTTTGTGATTCTTTCGATATCAGATTCAGATAAGCATTTTCTCGTGCCGATTCAAGAATATGAAAAAAGACTCGGAAAGAGCCTTGTAATTGATAATCTTAAGCCTTTTAAGGATGATAATGTGCAGCTTGTTATTGAGAAGGAAACGGAAAGTCTCTCAAAAACTTTACACAAAAAATATCTTAATTATCACAAAATTCTTCTTATTAAAGAATGATGAACATATGATACTTTGGAGTTTTCTGAGCTGATTCAGGGAGAAAATGTCGTTTTTATTATAGGTTGACCCTATGGTGTAGATGAAAAAAGGTTAAAATCAGATTTTTCTGATCTAACAATGCTTGCTCTCGGAAAGATGACTTTTCCTCATGGTTTAGCTAAGTTACTCTTGATTGAGCAGATTTATAGGGCAACGACTCTTTGGTCTGGAAAGAAATATCATTATTAAATATTGACATTTTTTGTTTAAATGGTTATACTTAGTCAGGTTTTTTTTAATCTTTGATTATCCTGAATAATGTCTGGTCAAACACCACCTCTGCTTCAAGAATCTCTCCATACCGAACAGGTAAAAAGAAAATATAGTAAGCTTGAAAGAGAAATAAAAAGAAAACTTACTGAGTGTTTTCTCTGGGACCATTTCTCAGAAAATACTTTTTTGTGGAAAGATGTTTCTTCTGCGGGAAAATTTAAAGAAGATTCTGCGTGTAGAGGACTATCTTTTACTAAAGATTTTGATATTAGAGTTCTTGGAAAAGCTGAAAACAGCAAACATATTATGAATCTTGCAAATATCAAGGAAGATACGACTCGAAAGACTAGAAAAATTTTTGAAGCAGAGATTATTGATCTTATTGAAAGAAGTGTAGATGCCGAAGATGAAGCGATAAAAACTAAATATATTAATGGAGTCAAAAACTTTATAGCAAATAATCAGCAAAGAACGATCAATTATCTAAGGGATAATAAGACCTACCTTGCCTTCATTTCTCAATATCATTTTTTGCAAAAAAGTGAGAAAAAAGAAGAGAGAATTAAATTTAATGTCATATCTCAGGTGGGGAAACTGATGAATGAAAAGTTTTGAGAAAAAGCTTTTGTAAAATCTGTTACAGAAGATGGGAAAGAAACTATAGAATTTTCTGATCTTTGTAGAGATTATCTCTATGTGCTTTTTTACAATGCTAATGCTGTCCGAAAGGACTGGGGAAGGAATCTATGACAAGTTTTTCACGATAGTGATTACTCTTTCATAACAACCAATGAGAAAAAAGATATACGAAAATATTTAAAGGCCCTTCAATATCTTATTTCTAGAGATAAACATAATCCTTATGGGAAAAGAGACAAGGAATGAATTAAGGAGTGGGCAAAAAAAACATCACAATATGCTGATGTTTTGCGGGCTCTAACGAATAATCAGCTTCAACTAGAAAATATAAATTATTTTTCTCCGCAAGAAGAAATTTGAAAAAAGAAGGACCCTTGATTTGCACGGGATTATTCTACTCAACAAATTGCGAGAATTGGTGGTTGAATTTTTAATAATACCATAAAAACTCACAATAAATTTGAAAGAAAAGGCCTTCCTCCCTTTGAGTTTAGTCAAAGGAATAAAAGCCTAGCTTCTTGCGTAGAAAAAGTTATTGAAGGGAAAAAATTAAATGATATAATTGGATTTCGTATTTCGATGAAAGGTGTAAATACAGATCATTTTGAGGAGATAAAACAAATTGGTAAACAATGGATTAAGGAATTTGCTACAAGTTTAGAGGCTTATCCAGAAAAATACTTAAAAGATTGAAATTTGAAAATCAAAAATATTGTTATAGATAATAAAGGAGTTCTCTCGAAAGATCAGGTTCAGAATTTTATTTCTGAACTAAAATCCCTTGAAGTAGGAGAAATACAAGAAAGAGAAAAGCCTGAACCAAGTTTTATTGATGTCTCAGAACGAGAACAAAGAATGAAAACTTATTATAAAGAAGATTGGAAGGATACTGAAAAATGGAAAACTTACAAAACTTTTTATACCCAATTCTCTGGGAATACTAAAAGAGGTTCTAATGGTAACTATAAAGATTTTAAGTTTAATATCACGGTTTGAATTTTTGATAAAGATGGAAAAGAAATCTGAGAAAAACCAATAGAAATACAATTTGATGACATTAATAATGCTGAAGGTCTAGCAAACTTTCATATTAGAAACATTGAGAGAGAGGTTAATACTCAAAGCAATCTGAGTTTTAGTATTTCTCTTTCAGAGCTTAGAAGAATAGCTGAAAAGAGTCTCAAAAAAATGTCGGATCGATCTGAAGATAAGGACGAAAAATTTTCAAAAATTGATTTTGGAGAGGGGCTAATAATAGATATTTCAGATTTTTATGAAAGAACTCCTGAAAATGACGATCGTATTAATAAGGCTATTATTGGAATTATTAACTATTTTCTCAAAAAGGGGACTTTTTTCCTCTACTATCAGGGTAAGGAAGACGCTGACAAACAAGACAATCCTGAAAATAAGATTCATCTTACTAAGGGATTATTAACTACGAATGATCTCAGTCTTGATCCTTCTAATTTTATTAGAGTTTGTTCTGGACTAGAAGTTTGAAATCAACAGTATTCTTATCTTGGAAGCAAGGCAAATGCTTTTGTCTGAATCTACGATGCTCAGGCCGAGCAAATTCGTTGGGCAAAAATTGGAGAACTGATTGATCGTATGAATCTTGGAAAGAAAAAGGATCCTCAATATATAGCTTAAATTTCATTCATAACTTCGGTCACAATTCCATTAAATACATCCATTCCTGCGTCTGTTAGTTTGAGTTTTTCTCAGTCGATGGTGATTAATCCTTCGTTTTCGTAAATTTGTAGTTTTTTTTCGTAGTGAGGGATTAGGAGAGAGGTGAATTTTGAAAGCTGAGGTACTCCTTTATCAGTTCTTAATCCTAGAAAAAACTCTTCTATTAAATAATCTTTTTTACTAAGTGGCTCAAATGCTGAGGGATCGAGAAATTGCTTGTTGCAGTAGTTTTCAAGATTATTAGTGTTTTTGAATCTCAGACCTGCTTCTGGTGTAGAGAGTCCTAGAGAAGAAAGAAATTCTGAATTAAGCCCTTTTTTATTCAAAAATGAAGATGCGTTGAGTCCCAAACCGAGATAATTTTCCATTTCTCGATAAGTTCTATTGTGGATACTAGATTTTCCTGCAAGAGCAAAATTTGATAGCTCATACCTATGATATCAGGCATCTAAAAGAATATCCTTTAAAAGGCTAAACTCTTCATAGATTTGTTCATCAGATCCAAAGTATGCTCCTGAGATAAGTGAGTCAGTCTTTTTTCTTTTTCGAGCTTGATTTTCAAAAAGTTCCAAAGTATAAAGCGAGAAACTATCGGCAAATTGTGAATTTACAAAATCTGTAAAAAATTGTAAAGCTGAAGGAGTCCGCAGGTAGGGATTGCCTTTTTTGCTCTGATTCCATTTTCCAAAAGCGATAAAATCAAAATTAAAGACTGTATTATCTTGCTTGAGAGGCTGGAGGTTGCGGAGAAAATCAACCAGTCCGAGAAAACGTGTGTGTCTTCCTGCGAGTTGAAGCACTTCATTATCAAAGCTTTGGATTCCAAATGAGAATCTGATTCTTGGATATTTTTTTCAAAAGGTTTTTTGAAGGGCTTTTATGATTGTGTAAATTTCCTCTTCAGGATAAGGATTAAACTCAAAGCTTAGTTCTGCAAGGTTAGAACAATCAAAGTATTGCTCTACGGTGAAGATAATCTCAGAAAGCTGATCTGCTCCAAGGAGATTTGGCGTCCCACCTCAGAAATAAAGAGTTTTTATTCCTTCGTGATGAAAATGCTTGCTGTAATGCTTGATTTCTTCTTTTAAAGCCGAGAGGTACTGTGCGATTTGATCAGATTTTTCTGCTAGAGCAAAAGAAGAGAATGCACAGTAGTTGCATTTGGATTGGCAAAAAGGAATATGCATGTAGAGTGAAAGCATTACTGAGGATTTTAGTAAAATACTCTTGATGATCTATTTATAAAGTAAAGAAAATACTTGTCATTTGCAAGAGAAAGTTTATTTTTCAAAAAACTCTTGCATTTGCTTCCTATTTTCGTATACACAGGGTCGTTCATATTTTTTATTTCATTATGAATGGTAAAATGACAAAGAAAATGTTGGCAGTAGCTTTGATGGCTGGGTCTGTATTGGTATTGGCTGGATGTAACAAAACTCCTGCTGAAACTGAAAATGAAGTTGTATCACCTGATGCAAGCGGTGTTGTAATTGATGTAGATGCAACATCTGGAGCTACTATGGATGATTCTGCAGCTTCTAGTTTTGATGAAACTCCTCTTACTGGAGATGAATCACTAACTTCTGGTGCAGATACTGCTTCTGTTGATGGAGCTACTGGCACTACAACGGCTGATGCTAGCGCTCAATAATTAGTCTAGAGACTGAGAAAGGAAGATTTTCTTTTTTCAATTAGGCTTGCAAAAATAGTGTAAGCTTGTATAAAGAGAGAGTTTGAAGAGAACTCTTTCTTTTTTTATTTGCCCTTGATATGTGATGTTGCTTAGAAGCTTTTTGCAGGTGGAATGCGGACTTGCGAGAAGACAGATTACTTTGTTGATTGATCAGGGAAAGGTTTTTGTCAATCAAAAAATTGTTGAGAGCTATAAGTCTGAGCTTTATGAAGGTGATTGTGTGCAGATTCCCTCTTTGGAGATAGATAAAGTTTTTCATTTTGGGGGGCAGAACGTTGATAAGGATCCAGCATTGGTTCTTTTTAATAAACCGAAGTGATATACTTGTTCAAAGGCAGATCCACATAATCAGGTTTTTTATGATCTTTTGCCTCAAAAGTTTAGGAAATATTATTATATTGGGAGACTCGATAAAGAAAGTCGTGGATTGATGCTTTTGACTAGTAAGCCGGAACTCGTCCATCAGTTTGAGCATCCAAGCAAGGAAATTGAAAAGAGTTACCTTGTCCAGCTCGATAAGCCTTTTGATCGGAAGCTTAAAAATAAAATCTTAGCTGGAATCTTTGAGTGAGGTGAGTTTCTTAGAACAAAACAACTTGAAAAATCTGACTTTTGACTGTTGGAAATTACCCTTAATGAAGGAAAAAAAAGGCATATTAGGAGAATTTTTAAAGCTCTTGGCTATGTGGTGACTGATTTGCAAAGGATTCGTATCGGTTCTTATTGTCTTGGTTCTTTGCCTGAGGGGAAATGGAAGGCTCTTAATTAGTTTTTGGAGATATTAAAAAGAGGGACGATTCGCCCCTCTCATTTGCTACTTTTTCTCTGCTTTTGATGTAGCTTTGTTACCTTTTCCTGCTGTTGAGGATAATCCCTGAACTCTGATCATTAATTGCTGTCTGGATCTTGGAATACTATATCTCTTTCGAGAATTTCTCCGTCCTGCTTTCGCATTCCATATATAGTTTCGGATATCCAGAAGAGTAGTACCATAGGCATTGTGACGAGGATTACTCCAATGAGAAAGAGTAATACAAGGCAGCCATTTCCTTTTTTATTCTTTTCCATATATTTTTTTAAATTTGTGTTTGCTAGGTACAGTGTAAGGTTTTGGGGGTGGAAAATCAAGTATTTTTTTGCTTGCAATTGATGTTGTTTATCTTAGGATAGGAAACTGCTTTTATTCATTAGGGAGATTCGATGTTTTGAAAAATTAGAAAGCTCTTGAAACCTGACTTGAAAACCCTTAATACGATTTGGGTTTCTAGGGCTGCGATTTTGCATAATTTGGATATTATGGGAAAAATTCAGCCAAAATCTGCTTTCTTTCCTGTTTTGAAATCGAATGCTTATGGACATGGGATTTTGCAGATATTGGAAGTTTTGAAGGGGGAGGATTTTCCGTATTTGGTCGTTGATAGCTTCCCTGAATATCAATTGGTGCATAAGCATTCCAAGTTTGATATTTTATTGCTTGGTGAGACTTTGCCTGAAAACTATCGTTTTTTTGATCTGAGGAGAACTACGTTTGCGGTTTATACTTTGAATGCGTTGAAGGCGCTGGCTCAACTGCACAAAAAAGTCAGAATTCATCTTTTTTTTGATACTTGAATGCACAGAGAAGGGATTCAAGAACAGAATCTATCTCATCTTTTAGTGTTTCTCAAAGAGCATAAGCAGCTTGAATTGGAAGGACTGATGTCTCACTTACACAGTGCTGATACTGATGACGCATCGATTCAAGAGCAAGTTGCTTTGTTTAAAAAAATGGGAAATCTGGTTGAACAGGCAGGTTTTGCTCCCAAATGGAAACATGTTTGAGCTTCTGCTGGTTTATTAAAAATACATGATGACTATTTTTCAGCTTTTAGACCAGGATTGCTCCTTTATGGTTATAGTCCGATTCCTGATATGAAGAGTAAATTGGGTTTGCAACCGGCGCTTACTTTGCATTCTCGTATCGTTTCTCTGCAACATGTCCCTCAAGGAGAGTGAGTGAGCTACAATCAAAAATGGAAGGCTGAAAACCCTTGTAGAGTAGCTACAATCCCTTTTGGATATTATGAAGGTTGGTTGAGGAGCTTGAATTGAAAACTTGTTTATCGTTATCATCAGAAGGATGTTCCTCAGCTTGGGGTGATTTGTATGAATTTGAGTTCTTGTTTAGCGAGTGAAGAAATGGCAGTTGGGGATGTTATAGAGCTTATTAGTCCTCAAGTTTGACTGCAGAATAGTGTTGAGGTGATCGCAGAGAAGGCTGACACAATTCCCTATGAGATTTTGATCAGATTAGATAAGGGTATAAGAAGGGTTGTTATTTAATTTTTGTTTCTTGTTTTTATTTTTCGTTATGGGGGGTTAGATTCAGATTTTTTCTTTTGACTTGTGCATGCTTTTTTTTATACTTGGCTAATTTTTAGGCTTTATTTCGTTTTTTTTCTGATGAACGAACCAAGAGAGGAACCAGAGTCGTTTTGAAAAAATAATTATGATCAGCTTTCTCATATCATTTTTGACGCTTATGGGACTTTGCTTTCTCCGTCTAAATACAATATCTGGCAAGAGCTTGGAAAGCGCGCGAAAGCTACAAGAGAGGAGGTTTGAAGGGCTTTGGCGGCTTCAGATGATTTGCAGGGGATCTTGGATAAGATGGCCATTCCTAAGGCTTCTCAAAAGGAATTTATAGAAAAAGTGCGTGATGATATTGCGCAAATTCAACCTTATCCTGATGCGATTCCGCTTTTGAAGTATTTAAAAGATCGCAAGTATTCGTTGGCGATAGATAGCTTCTTAATTCCTCTTTATGCTGGGCCCATCAAGGAGCATTTTTCTGATTATGTTGAAAAGTTTGTTTTTTCTTTTGAACAGCAGCATATGAAAGGAGAGAGTCAGCATTATTCTGATCTTTTACAGTCTCTTAATATCCCTGCACATCAGGCTCTCTTTGTAGGAGATCATTATAGAAGGGACTATCTTGCTTCTAAAGCAGCTGGAATGAATGCCTTGCACCTTTCTAATAAGTGAGGGAAGGTGGGGAAAGAAAAATTAACTACGCTTGATGAGCTCCTTACGGTGCTTAATATCTAAATTTTTTGCAAAACTACTTCGTGCAACTTTAATTGCTTGAGGAGTAATCTTTGATAATACTGCCTCTTTTTCTTCCCAAATAACGCTAAATTCTCATGCTTGCTGTTCGAGATCAAGCAATTCAGCGAAAAAGAAATGAGATACAGAATGTAAATTAAGATCCTGCTTTTGCTCATACCTTTCAAGCTGAATGGTTATCTGCAGATTTTTAATCTTTTTAATATGAAGAAATCAGACTTCTTCTTTAATCTCTCTTTCAACTGCTTGTTCTAAGCTTTCTCCTTCTTCAATTCATCATCAAGGGACAGTAATGCCATATTGTTCTTCAATCAAAGCGAATTTTTCTTCATTCGGGTGCTTTAAAAAGCAGGCAACTCTTTCTCTCGTCTTTCGTTCCTTATCATTTTGAGGGGGCTGAATTTCTGAGACAATCGTAATTTTTTCCATTACCATAGTTCATCAAATAAAGCTCCAACCTCATCAAAATCATCATCTCCAATCAAAACAAGATCAAATGCTTTTTCATACGCTTTAAGTAGTTCTGGAGCCTCCAAAGTCAGAATTCAGATTTTGAGAAGCGTTTCATGATTAGTTCCCTGTGCCATTTCAGCATCCCCAAGTCCATCACCGATGAGGATTACATTTTTTCTCTTTTCAAGCTGGCTTTTAAGTTCGGGGAGTTTAGAAAAGACTCATTCATCTTTATTGAGTGCATGAATTATTTCTCCCTCAATACCTTTTGCAATGCCCTCTTTATCTCGGCTAAAACGGTTGATAACATAAGAAATATTAGGAAAATCGCATTGATTATACTGCATAAAAAGCGGAATCGCATCGCCACAGCCACTTGCAGAGAAAATCACGAGAGGAATTCAGTTTTCATCTAATTTTCTAAGAGATTCTGCAACACCTTTCCTCAGCTGGAGATGACCATTTTCTGCAATATCCTTGAGGTCTGCAAGTCTGAGTTTTGAGGTAATCAAGAGTTCATCGTGCTTTTCCCGCCATTCCTGCATCTGAGCTTTCCTATATTCCAGAGGCAAGCTAGGATCACACTCTATAGCATGATAATGATCAAAAAGCTTATGCGCTTTTTCAGCATAATCCTCCGTAAGATGATTACCATCTCTCAAAAGCGAAATAATGCTCGGCGTTTTCTTGCCGTTGAAAGTCCCGTAAGTAAGCGTTCTATCAAAATCAGAAATGATAAAGCAAGCTGCTTTCCCAGCTTCTTGAATCGCTTGCTTTTTCTTGGCAAAAAGTTCTGGATCTTTGATATGGACTTGCATTGACTATTCAGCTAAGCTAAAGTGAACACTCTCATTTCAAGAAACAAATTCTGAACTGATCACTCAGTCAGCTTCTTTTTCTTCTATCGTCAATAATAAGGCTTCTCCCTTGAACATTTCATCAAACTCTTGCAAAATTGTTCTCAAATATTCACTTTCCGTCGTATAGCTCAGCTTTACCTTTTGCTCTACTGCGAAATCGGCGTCTTTTCTCATTTGATTGAGGAAACGAGAAATCTCTCTTGCCACGCCTTCTCTCTCAAGTTCTGGAGTTAGAGTCAAGTCAAGCTCTGTGATCATGTTCCCCTCTACTGCGATATTATTGGCATCAAGCCCTTCATACGCTACTTCATAATCCTCAACACTCAAAACCCGGTTTCCCCCCTGTGGAGAGAAAACTTCAATCTGTCCGTTTTCAAGCTCTCTGATATTTCCTTGCTTTCCATTCGCGATGATTTGCCCCGTATCTTTCCCAAATTTTGCAGAAAGCTGGCTTCCCAATGGTTTAAAAACTTTTACTAAAGGCTTATCCGAACTAAAAGATCAGATTTCTTTTACATTCACTTCTTCTTTGATGATTTCGCCGTATTTTTCCAAAAGCTGTTGTTCGTTGAGCATGCTTGTGATCCAAAAAGAATAAAAATCAGATTAAATATAGAAAATCGTCGGTAGAATGCAAGATTTCTTTTTTAGATTCTATCACGAGCGACTTCTTTAAAGTAAATCGTTCTTTCCTGACCTTTGATATTGCCTTTTGCAGAGTTTTGCGTTCCAATATCAGAAAGCTGAAATTTCCCAGTGCTAGTCCTCTCTAGCTGGATCAAAGCCCCTCCAAGTCCAAGCTGTTGCCCCAGCCAATAACCAATACTTCTAATATAGGTTCCAGAGCCAACTTCAAGTCTGAGCTTCAGAAGAGGAAACTGATAGTCTAAAATTTCGTAAGCATAGATTTTCATTGGCTTTTCTTGGATTTTTGCGGTTCCTTTTCTTGCATCTTTATAGAGTCTTTTCCCATTCTGTTTTTTTGCACTAAAGGTCGGCAAAGGAAGCAGAACCTCTTTTTCTTCTTGAAAAAGGATTGAGTCTAAAAGCTGAGAAATCTGATCTAAACTTGGGGCAGGAATCAGTTTTCCTTCTCTTTTAAGGTAAATCTCTCACTGATGGAGAAAAGGAGTTCAGCATCCCCCTTTTGAAGGGGGAATAAGGGGGTTCTTTGAAAATATCTTTTTTTTATGTTCTTTCTTTTGTTCTAAAATCTGATCAATTCTAGCACAGACTGCTTCAAACTGTTCAAAAATTTCAGTATTTGTAAATCTTATCACGCTCAAGCCATAACTTTCAAGCTTTTTGGTTCTCTCTTGATCATAGCGAATTTCTTCATCAGATCGGTGAGTATCGCCATCAACTTCTATGATCAACTGCTCCTGATGAGCATAAAAATCTACAATATAGTTACCAATTGGTTTCTCTCTAAGAAATTTAGAAGGATGAGAAGCGAGAAAGGAATATCGCAGTTTTTTTTCTGCAGGAGTAGGGTTGCTTCTTAGAGTTCTTGCCTTTTCGGTTAATGAAGGATTGAAGGGAAGGTAATAAGATGGAATTGTTTTGGCTTCTTGTAAAGAACCCCCCTCGCCCCCCTTCATAAGGGGGGTATCGCTTGTTATTACTTCAAATCTCTCCTCCTTCTCTCGGAAACTCGCATCTCGTGTATCGGTCAGAAGCGAAAAATCAATTGTCGTTTCATAACTTTTATCAAGTCCAATCAAAGATGTTAGTTCTTTCGTGCCTTTTCCAATTCCGAGGATCATAAGTCCACTTGCCATTGGGTCTAGCGTTCCGCTGTGTCAGACTTTATCTTGGAAATGTGTCCTAATGATTTTTACCACATCAAAACTGGAAATTCCGCTTGGTTTGTAGCAGGCAAGGAGCATTGGAGTCAAGAAAAAGATAAAAATTTCGTTGAATAAAGGAAAACTTTTTGCTATCCTAGTGTTTCCAAGTTGAAATTCAAGCTTTCTAATTTTGAAAATAAAATAAAAATCACTTGACTTTTTTGTATATTTTGTTATAACATTTACTGTAAAAAAAGATATAAACCGCCCCGAAGAGGGCATAAAAACAAAAATTATGGGAAATAAAAATTGTTATCAAGACGTTCCTTTTGGGACTCGTAACGGGCAGCCGAACGTTATTCCTTCTGCTTTAGTTATTGCTCATACTGAGCGGATTGACTATGTACTCAACATTATGCAGTCAATCTTGGGCGTGGCTGTGATGGCCATCCCACGGGATGGTAGATCATTCATAGAGTGGACACAGGAGGAACGGTTAATCTTCTTTGAGGAGGCTGAAACGGGATTTGCCCAAATGGGTATTCCCCCTGAAGAATGTTTCAGAGAGCTCCTTCTCAATCAAGGATATCAGTCAGGGCAGACGATTCCGCACCCCCATCTTCATCTCTTTTTGGGTAAGGAAAACTTCCTTCTTAATTGGGGAAAAGATGGATTTCCTCAGGAACTCTCGGTCTGTGATTTCACTGGAAATATGCCCAATGGGCAATACAATCTCTACAAGAGAGGTTCAGAGGCATGGAATCTCATTCCTCGCCCTGATTTGAACTCTCTGCTTAATCCCAAACGGGAAGGTGTCTATCCTATTCTTGTGGATGGGAAATTATTCCCTCTTTGGCAGAACAAGTTAGCTGCACTGAGATTAGCTTATAGCTACTAAGTGAGCTCCTTCTCTTCTAAGCACTTTATATCATTGTTAGGTATATCCTGATAATGCTGTGGGGTGCTTTTTTTTGCGGAAGAAATCGGAAAGAGCCAGATGTTTCTTGTTTTCTTCTTTGATATCAGCTGATTTTTTTCAAGGAGAGAAGTTTTTGTTCTTTAAAATCCTGCTTCTTATGCTCTGAAACTATTGGAGTAAAAAAAGTTTCTTAAAATTTGCATTTCTGATCCTTTCTGTGTATAATAATATCGTCATCAAGAAATAAGCCCTTTATGGTGTTTATTGCTCTTGGTGGTGTTCAGGTTTTTAAGTCTTTTGATTTGATGACTTGGGCGAAGATAATGGATGTGATCTTTAAAATTCTGCAAAATGATGTTATTGGTCTCTTCCTTATGATGGCGAGTTTTGAGCTATGGGGCAACCTTATTGCTTGGAAAATTGGCTTTTGAAATAAACAAAGGTCTAAAATCAGATTTGTTCTGGCTTGGTATTCGTAAGATATAGTCCATTTTAAAGGTGGTAGAGGATTACTGCTTTTGCTTGGAAGTAAGGTAACTGGTGCTTTCAAGGGATTAAACTAGCTTTTGCTCTGGAAAGTCGTGACTATTCTTTTTGTTTGATGAGGCTTCCTCCTCAGGAATTACTGCTGTAGGATGAGAGGACTTTTAGAGAAGGATTCAGCTTTTTATCAAGGTTTAGGTGATGGAGATGGTAGCATAAAAAGAGTATTTGTTATTTGCTCTCTTTAGAGAAAGAGTAAGTCTCTAAATGTATCAAATGATGATTGAAAGCTCTTGATCGGATTTGTCTTTACTCACTATCGTAAAAGTAGATTGATCAATCTTCCTCTAAAAGATATTGCTTTTTAAGTATCTAATTCTGGCTTTAGGATTGCCTAGAGCGTTAGGTAGCTTGGGACTGGTTCCTGAGTCTTCGGTTGTGATGAAGCTTCGTTTGCAGAACATTCATTTCTGTTATTTTCAGAAATGGAGAGTGCATGATTTCGTGTATTCTCTTTTTTTTATAGAGAAAAAAATTTAAAATTAGAAAAAAAAACTGAATAGAAATGATATTCAGTCTTTGAAGCTTTTTCTATAATGTTGAGATAACCGGCGTTTGGAATCAGCTTTTTTGCTTTTAAATAGTGAGAATGGTCAACTCTTCTTATTCATTGCTGACGCTTTGTGTGGAATCGAGGAGGGGATTGTAAATCGAAAAGAGGAGCGAAATGAGATCTCTCGTATTGAGAAGTTCGGTTTTGATGCCGAGGCTACCGAGACCTTCTTGGATAAGGGCAACTCTTGTGTTGAGCATTTTTTGCCCTTTTATGAAGTTCCTATATCTGGAAACGATGGTTTCGATGTCGTCCTTGCTATTAAGAGTATCCATAAACTTGCTTCGTCGCGGTTTTTTTACTTGGTCGAGATCAGTTTCGCTCGTGTAGTAAGGAATGATGATATAAAATTCCTTGACGAAAATAAGCCCTTGTCTTAGGTTGATCTCTTCCAAAAAAGAAGCATAATTTTTTCCTTGCTCTTTTAGAGCTCCCGGGTCTAGTTTATTGATGTTTTCGTGTACGTAATTGAGATATTCTCTCAGGTCTAGGTAGGTATTACGGATCAGAAACTGTAAGGGAAACTCTAGTCCATTGAGAAATCTTTTGTATTGCTCTAAGATTGTTTGGATTTCGTCAAAGTTTTTGAGATCGAGGTTGACGCCGTCTGCTTTCAAGATTGCTCTGATTCCTCCGTCTTTGAGAATTGCGTATCCGTCCTTGATCTCAGAAATAGGAAGCATCGTCTCGGTATTAAACTGAGTTTCTTGTTTCCCTTTTTGGATATTTTGATTTTCAAGGTTTTTGAAGAACATTTCCCTACGATTTGGCTAAAAGAATACTGTGAAGAACGGGAGCTATGGTGTATATGCTTTGTTTTGATAGATTCGGAAGAGGAGTGTTACGATCATTCGTGCTAAGCCCATAGCTGCGATAGCGATGGCGATTCCTTTTAGGGTGCTTTTTACGTTGTTAAATTGTTTATCTCCGTCTCCAACCACCATACCATAGAAACTATACAAAAGAAGACAAAATGCAATAAGACTTACAAAACTGAGTGCATAATTCAGAATTTTTTTGATATAGTAAAAGGCTTTTTGTGGTCCGTGATAATCTGGACCATCAAGGCTAAACACACTGAGTAATCTATTTAGCAGGCTATCTTCTGGGCTTACAGCATCGTCTTTTACGAGCTTTCCGTATTCAGTATCAGTATCTGTTCCTATGACTCCTCCTTCATAGTAAAACGGGTTATCCTCTGCAAAAATGGGCGCAAAAGAAATGCATGCGAAAATACTTGCTATCAAGAATTTTATTCAGAGCTTTGGGAGTTTCATCTATTTTTTTTATTCACGAATATAAAGTTGAATTAGAGATTCATTACCGTTTTTAGGAGCCGGAAGATACCACTTACGACAAATCGGCTGATTGCGATTCCTGCGATTCAGATTGCTATTTTTTTGAGGGTTTTATTTCCTGCCTTAAACTTTCCATCGTCTCCGGCGGCTGTTGTCATTTGGAAACCTGCATAGAGTAATATACAAAAAGCGACCAGACTAAGCATTCCCAATGCGTAATTTATAAGTTTATGGATGAGATCAAGGGTTCTCTTGGTTGCGTCTTTTTGTGATTCGATTTTTGTTTTACTTTCAATGAGGTTGCCGATTTCTTTGTCGCTGTCTTTGGAATGAATGATGTCGTGGCTTCACTGACGCATTGCTTCTTGGTCGGGAGGAGTGATAATGTCTTTGTCTTGAGTAGTGAGGATTTGATCCGTTGTGGGACCGAGAGATCTTGTGGCTGTAGAAAAGTTTATCCCCAAGATGAGCATACTACACAATCCTAAAATTCCATATTTTCGCATTTTTTTATGGGTATATAAATTCTCCTTAAGTATACTTAGTTCTGGAGAAAAATGCAAATTTTAGCGGTTTTTTGCCAGTGGGAAAAAGAAAAAAACTGACCTCAGCGATCAGTTTTAGATGTTTTTAAAATTGTAAAACTCAATTCCATTGATCATATCCGTTTTTACGGGATTGAGGGTTTCGTTTGCCTGGAGAATGAGGATTTTATCATCAAGAGAAATGTTCCCCTTGAAGATCATTCTAATCATTTCTTTTCCGATTTTTTTGAGATTCTCGTAATTGAAGGATTGTGAGATTTTATATCCTTTTACTCCTCGCACGAGACTTAAGTATCTGTAGGTATCTTTTGATTGGGTAAAGGTGATGATTGGTATCTTTGGACCCAATGAAGAATATCTCGAGGCAGTATAGCCGTTTTCTGTGAAGCAGATCGTTGTTTTGATTCAGAATTCTTCTATACTTCTGAATGCATTGTAAATGATATAATCTCTTACCTCAAATTCATTGCTTGTTTTGAATCTTTCAATTTCCTGGTATTCGTATTTGAGTTCGTGATTTCAAAGAATATCTCCTGCTTTTTCAATTACATCAAAAACCTGATCCTCAATAAGGAAGGTCTCTAGCATGATTCCGTCAATATGCTCCTGAGCTAATTCTTGCATCTCTTTCCCAAAAGATTTCAGAAAAGGTTTTTCGTAATCCCTATTAGTATAGGTGATAAGCACGGGTTTCCCTTCGGCTTTGACTGATTGGATCAATGTGCTTAGTTTCTTGGCTGGATTCAACTTTTCTAGTACATTGGCAACGAGGATTATTCCGTCTGCAGTTTTGAGGATTTCTTTGAAGTTTTGGAGTCAAGACGTGGTTTCTATCTTGGCGAAAACTTTCATTTCTTTCGCATTATTTTGATCAAGGAATTCTTTTGCACTTTCTACATGTTCGGCACTATTGGAGCAGGCAAGTCCAATTACGTGAGCTCCGTATTCTAGTCCCCAGAGGATGTCTTTTTTATCCTTTTCTGTTAGGGCTTCATCTTTGTTATCTAATGCATCAAAATTTATTCTATCGTATTGCAAAATTTCTCAGTTCCCTGCTGATAAAACTTCGACTTGTGCAGTATCCTCTTCTGTGCTCAGAATTTTGAAGCTCGTGTTGCTCTGTTCACAGGTGATGATTGTGTTTTCCTTCAGATTTCCGAGAGCTGGATAATCGATGTAAATTTTACTCGTTCCTTCTTGGGCGTATTCCGAATACTCCATGATCCATTTTTCTCCCTTTTTGATTGGGAAATTGCAGGTATTTTTCATTCTGATATCAATCCCTTTGGTTTCCAAGATGATTGTTTTGCTGTTGTCAAGCTTCATGATGGTATCAATATATTTTTTGTTATTGTCGTCATAGCCTTTTGAGAGGGTAATTCTAAAGGCATCTACCATATTGATGATTTTAGAAAGCACGGTTTCTTTGGCAAGGATCGGACTTACTCCAGCAATGATTTTGGTAAATCTAAAGTTGTTCATAATGAAAAAGAAGGGTAAAAATCAGAATTAATTTTTTTTGTTATTGTCGGAGAATCGGGTATTATCCTTCAGTATTGACTACGACAAATCCCTTTCTCTTGATGAGCGTTGCGGTTTCTTTATTTTTGATGACAATGTTTGCTTGATTGTCTGCTTTTGCATAGACTAATCCATCATCAACAAGCAGCGGAACCGTTTTATTTCTAAACTCTTCTGGAAGCGAAATCACCAAAGGATCTCCTTTCCTATCACCTCCTGCAATATCTACCTTCACCTCAAGCAAAGGCAATTCGTTGAAAGTTTTGACATGGATTCTGAGTCCGATATCTTTTTCAAGGTTCGTGATTGCGGTTCAGCCTTTTCCGATGATTTTCCCTTTGTAGTATTCAGGAATATAGAGTTCAAGCTCGTTTCCTTTGATAGTAATATGGAAATCACAAGGAAGCAACTGCTGTAATTTTCTCTGAATTCCCTCTTTTGCATACTGAGAAACGACTTGGGTTTTGGTTGGTACTTTTGGATTGCCATTTTCATCGGTAGCAATTGGCATTACCACGACCTGCTCTCCAAAGGTATAGATTTCATAGAGGGGCTTTTTCTGAAGGAAGCTAGAAACGACAATGACTGGCCTCGCAAGCTCTTCTGAAAGCATTCCATCTGGGACTTTTGCGGTAAGTTCTAGGGTAAGGACTTCACTCACCTGCCCTTTATCAATAAAGATAACGGTATCTACGACCTGAGGAATAATTCCCATCTCAATACTTCCAATGAATCTCTGAATACTATCCACCGGCTTCGTCGCATGGATGACTCCAACGAGTCCAATTCCTGTGAGTCTGAGATCTTTATAGAGTTCAAAGTCAGGTTTATTTCTTACTTCATCATAAATGGTATAATCAGGTCTAGAAAGCAGAAGAATATCTCTCACTTCATCGTGGCTTCCGTAAGTAAAGGAATACTGCACGATATCATCATTCAGCATCAAATCTCTTGGCGACTCAATCGTCTTGATGATATGCTGATCTTTGTGATAAAGCTCAATCAAAGCCCCAGTAAAAGTGGATTTTCCGCTTCCAGGAGCTCCAGAAACGAGGATTCCTTTGGATTTATTCCTCAAGAGTTCAAAGAGTTCTGGCTGGAGATTGTACTCTTCAATACTCATCTTCTTCACCGGTTTCACTGCGGTAAGTTCTAGTCCATCGGAAAGCGCAGGATAGACAATTACGATTCTATAAGGTCAGATTTGGAGGACTTTTGAGAGTTCTCTATTGATCTCCAAAAAGGCATCTTCTCTCGTTTCCACTTCCTTAAAAAGTTGATCAATCAGTTCATTAAAGGCTTCTTTGGTCATAATTTCGTTTGGATCCACGACAGGCTGCCAATTTCCTGGGAATCCTTTTTTTCTGAGAATTGGTCTATTAGCTTTGAGATGGAGAGACATAGTCGTTTCATCAAAATACTTGTCCAAGACTGAATTTCCAATAATTGTTTGCGTCATATTTTTGTTTACAAGATTAAAAAGCCGTAGCCTTTCTCATTATAGTCAGATGAAGGAGAAAATACAAAAAAACCTGACTTTTCTTTTGAGGTAAAACGGCGGAGTATATATTGATTTTTTTGTTTTTTTCAATATAAAGTGAATGTGTAGGAAAATTTTCCTAGGTTTTATCGGTATTTTTGGAAATGTTTTTTCATTTAACGGGAATAAAAGATATTGCAGATAGAAATTATAGCTTGGAGTTTCTTATTGAGGGAGAAGATATATCGTCTGTCAAGCAATTTCTTGCTGATCAGAAGGTTATTGTCCTTGGATTGGAGCATTTTACCACTAAACCTCAGACTTTTGGATCTGTTTATTTGGATGTTGAGTCTAAGAAGAAGGTTTTTAGGATTGTTGGGAAGTTTGATACGCTAGAAGAATTTCTTGCTTACTTTGTGAAACTTCAACTAAAAATTGTAGATGCTAATTCTTTTGTTGCACCTCTAGAGCCTCAAAAAGTTCAATCTCTCCTTCAACAGATTTATCAGAAACAAGAAGAGCAAGAACGTCTCTATCAACAGGCTAAGGAAAAAAAGGCAAAACAGGCAAAATTAAATTTTCAAGATAAGAAGCTAGCTAGGGCATATGAGGCGATTGACCAGATTATTAGTCAAATTGATCAGCTTTTGGCTATTGGTGGGAAAAATATTCCTCCTATGACGTTGAAAAATTTTGATGATATGAGGTGAGCTATCAGTAAGCTCCGTTTGGCGACAAACTATGATAAAATTATTGAAGAACTTCACAAGGCGATGAATCTTATTGTTGAAACTCAGGATTTATTACTGTGAAAACTGGACGCATGAAAGATTTTTACTGTTGTTCCGCAGAGTACTATTACGAATATCGAGGTTATTAGGGAGCAGACGAGGCTTGCTAAAGCAAAGCTGCTTACTGTATTGGGAGCTCAGCTTTCAGGAGATGAAGTAATGTATGCTTCACTTGGCTATCTTAAAACCTTTACTCAATATCTTCGTAAGGATATTCGTACGGCGATGGATAGTAAATTGACTTTGTGTAGATTGGTTTTTCAGGGAGCAGAATTATTGTTGTTGTTTTTCCTCTTGGAGGTTGTGATTTTTTCTGTTTTTGGTCAGAATTTTGGTCTTAATTTAGGTGTTCAAAGGGTTGGAATTATCCTGATATATGGAGGTGTTTTGGCGGGACTTTTGAGAATTGTGAATGAGTATTTTCGTCCTCAAACGGTTTTGTATTATTTGTTCTTTTTCCTCGGTATTGTTGCTATTTATTTTTTTATTATCTATCTTATCAAATTATTTTTAGTTCTCTAGGAGGTTTCTTGTGATCTATTTTATCGTCCTGCTTATATGTTGAGCGTTTATAGCGTTTTTTCTTCAGCTTGGAGTCTGGTATTTTTGATTATTCCCGCTGATTTTTTTGGTTGTTTTTTTTTCTCAAGGTATAAAGGATGTTCATTTAAAATTACTGGAGACTGATCTTTCTGAAAAGTATGGTCTTTATCTGCTTATTGGATTTATTTTTTTGTGAATCTTTGGAGTTTTGAATTTTATTGGATTGGACTATCAATCAGGTTTTTTTGTTTTGCTTTTTCTTACGTTACTTGCTCGATATGGAGCCTATTTTCTAAATTATGAAGATGGGAAGCAGCTTTTTGAGCATTTTTTCTTGATTTTCCTCTTGTTGCTCCTGTGAAATAGTGTGTTTTTGGATGGAGTGATTGGAGTATCAGCAATGCTGAGCTTAACTTCACTTTTTGCAGTATTGGCTTATGGAGGTTTGCGATATTGAGTTGCGTCTTTTTTCCCGGTAGATTCGAAATATCAGTATTATTTTTTCTTTTCCCTTTTTTTGGCTTTTCTCCGTGCTCTTTTCGTTAGTGTGAATGGAGGACTTCAAGCATTGAACTTGGATTTGGGAATTTGCTTTGTTTTGCTCCTTTGTTTAGATTATTCAAAGTCTTCTCCGCAGAAAAATCTTGAAGCCTCTAGGAATGTTTCACTTAGGAGGGTTTTGGCAGGGGAGAGGATTTTGGGCAAAAAAAGTAGACTCACTCTGATGCACTCAGGAATTCTTTTTTTCAAGGAGTTGCCAATGAAACTTTGGAACTTTTTGGAGTATCTGAATGTAGTTCTTTTGCTAGGAGTCCTTGTTGCTTATCTCTTTCCTGTGTTTCAGGGGCAGGTTTTGCAGCAGTGGTGGTATCGATTGGGAATTGCGTTTTTCTTAGCTAATGCTTTTTTGCTGAAGAAGAATCAGATTTTCTCTCTTTTGAGTAGATTTGCTGTGGTTGTGATTATTAATTTTTCTTTGTATGTGAGTTTATTGGTCGTGGATAAGAATATACAGTCAATGCTTCCTTGGCTTATCGTTTGGAATCTGCTCTGTGGAGTGCTTGTTTTTTATACAAGATTTGGAATGGTAAGGAAATATGTGAAGAAAATTGATGTGCTTTTCTGGCTCATTGCAAGTCTCGTGGCGATGTTGCTTAATATTGTGCTTCTTATGTGACTTTCAATTTCTTGACAGCTGATTTTTTCGCTAATCTTTTTCTATTTGGGGATTCAATGAGTGATTACTTATTATGTCATTCAACTGATAAAAGTGTATGATTTACCAAAGACTGAGGAAGGATCAGCTAATTCTGACCCTCTTGAGAAACTTTTGGAGAAGGAAATTTCTCTTTAATGTAGTTATTTACTCTCTTCTGGGATAATGATAATGATTTGTTTTTTGGAGAGGTCAGAATTTTTTGGAGTATAAAGATTATCTCGGTTTTCTCTTTTTTCTCTCAGGACTTCTAATTTTAGAATATCGCTTTTTGCTTTTGCTGAGTAGAGTTCCTGATTTGCGAGTTTCATAAAATATCCTCTTGTGGTCGAAAAATTAATGTAATACATAAATATGCCTCAGAAGAGAAGAAAAACAGCGAGTAATCCTCAGATTTTTGCTAGATCTCGTAATTCTTGTTTAGTTCTGTAGGTTTCGAGGAAGCTTTTGAAGCTTTTGTGAAATGATTTTAATGATTGATAGGCGAAAGTTTTTACTTTATGCTGAGCTATTTGGAAAGAGGTGTTATTCTCTGGCATTGGGCGTATTGTTGAATAAATCAGGTTTTTATTTTTTTTCAATAATTCTGAGTTTTGCACTTCTGGCGGCTTTATTTCTTTGGACTTCAGTGTAGTGCGGAACAATTACTTTTTTGTTTATTAGCTGAAAGTCTCAGCTTTCTGCGAGGGTTTTGAAGGCACTTTTGGTGATTCTGTCTTCAATGCTATGATAGGTAATAATCAAGCATCTTCAACCTTTTTTCAAAGTCTCAGGAAAGTCTTTCAAAAACTGCTCTAACTGTTCAAGTTCACGATTGACCATAATCCTGATGACCTGAAAAATGACGGCAATCTTTTTCTGATTGAAATGATGAGTAGTAAGAAAGTCTTTGAGCTGAAAAGTAGTTGAAAATTCAGATTTTTTTCTCTGTTCACAGAGGAGTTTGGTGAGCCATTCAGCGGTTTTGGGAGAGAAATCTCCATAGACTTGTAAAGCCTGTTCAATGGTTTCGGGTTTTGTTTTTTGAAGCCGATCTTTTGCGGTTGTCGGATTCTTTTTCTGATCAAATCTCATATCCAGCGGTGCATCGGTCTTTATAGAAAATCCACGGCTTCCATCTTTGAAATGTTCTAAGTTTACACCAAGATCTAGAAATTCGTAGTCGAAGAGTCAGCTTTTTTTGCTAATGTCTTTAATTTCTGCATATGAAGTATGGAGAATTTGGATTTGATGAGCGTAGATTTTTGTCAGTTCTATTGCTTTCTGGATCATTTGCTGATCAATGTCTGTTCCTATGATTTTGAGGGGTTCAATCAGTCTTTTCTGCTCTTCTTGGCTGAGGAAAAACTCGGCATGTCCTCCATGTCCAAAAGTTCCATCAAAGCCAAGTTGTCGGTTTGGTGGGAGAAGATCGTAGATTTCTTGCGCGAGGACAGGAATATGGCGGAGCATAACAAAACAGAAATATAAACAGATCTGAGCATACGGAAATGAGAAATGAAAACAATAGTAAGTAGTTGATTACAAATTGATATCAAAGAAGAAAAATGTATACTTAAAAGCACGTTTTATTGAAAACTTGAAGATATGAAGATCGATCAAAATTTATTTGCAGATTTTATGGATTCCCCAAAACTTGCTTGGTTTAAGATTAATCAACTTGATACTTATAATAAAATTATAGGAAAGTATGGTAAACTAAATTACAATGAAAAGCTGAAATATGAAATAGCTTCTTTATTTTCGCATTCACTTATTGATGTTTCTCAAGTTTCATCAGAAAAAATGGTAAGTTTCACAAGTTGTTCCTTAAGTCAGAAAACGGCATCAATTTTAAATCCAGTTTTACAATTAGATAATCTTGTTTGTACATGTGATCTTCTATTGTTAGATCAAGGTAAATATTCTCTTTGTTGTTTTGTTGATGATACTGCTATAAGGATGAATCAAATTGATTTCCCATTAAAACCTGAAATAAAAAATAGAATTTTATTTCAACATTATTTGTTATCGTCAAAGCTTAAGGATGATTTTTCATGAACAATTTTAGTAATATATTTTGATAAACATTATGTAAAGCGCTGAAAAATTGACTTAACTGAGATAATTAAAGTTGAGAATGTATCTCTAGATTTTAAAGATCATAATATAAAAATTGACAAAATTTTAAACTCAATTAAAGAACATATTGCTTTACCAATAGATCAGTTTGAAAAAATTTATCCATATAATAATGAATCTTATATAAAATATTTTGGGGATGAACCAGAGGAATGAAGTGTCTGGACTATCCCATGGCTATGAAACAGAAAAAAGATATTGTATAATAGTGGTAAAAAAACTATTCTATCTTTGAAGAAGAAGGATTTGAAAATTTTATTAGATGGTAAATTAGAAACGGTTTCTTCAAAGTATGTTGATTTATATAGGAAATACAAAATATATTGTGATAAAGTTTCAATAAAAAATGTTTTGTGAAATTTAAAATATCCCTTGTTCTTTTATGATTATGAGACTATTTCTTCAGGTGTCCCTCTTTTAGATTGAACGTCTCCTAAACAACAAACAGTTGTTCAATATTCGATTCATAAGGTTTTAAAAAGTTGAAAAATATTACATAAGGAGTTCTTACTTCCTTTATGAGAAGCAGATAATAAAAAATTGATAGAATCACTTTACAAAGATTTATGATGAGGAAAGAAGTGAACTTTTATTGTTTGGTTTAAAGAATTCGAAAATTCAAGAAATTCGGAAATGAAAAGGATGTATCCTGAATATGAAGATTTTTTTGATTTGGTTAACAAAAATACATTTGATCTTATGGATATTTTCCGTGATCGTTTATATTTTGATAGAAAATTTAACTGATCTCTGAGTATAAAAAAAATCTTACCTATACTAACGGATATTTCGTATGATTCATTAAATATAAATAATGGTAAAAAAGCTTCAGAAATTTTATTTAATTTGTTTTCATGAAACTATTCAATTACAGAATTAAAGCCATTATGTAAAGATTTACTACTTTATTGTAGGCAGGATACATTAGCAATGGTAAAAATTTGGGAAAAGTTAAATGATTTACTTTTGGACAGTGAAAGTATACTTACACTAGATCAGAATAGAGTAAAGGATTTTTTTTTGGATAGTAAAAATTATTGTTCACTTGAGTTGCCACCTTATTTTACTTTCTCACATTTGTTAAGACAAATAGATAAAACTTTTGTTAAGATTCCTATTACAGAAAAAGATAGGAATGCATGTAAGAAATACGAAAAATTGAATTATAAACTATTGCATAATAAGGACTGAAGATATAGTTGGAGGAATTTTGAATTGATAAATCCTATTTTATATGTTTGACTTCTTAATACGATTACAAGAAATCGAAAAAAAATTCAAAGTCGTTTCAAATATTTCCAAAAAAATGGGTATGTGGAGTGTAAGAGTATCCCTGTTGTGAGCTATACTAAAGAGTCAGATAAGGCTGAACAGATAATTACACGATTAGATAATATAGAAAAAGAGTCTTTACGTATAGGACTTAATTATGAATATGTTTTTTGTACAGATGTAACAGATTGTTATAATTCATTGTACACTCATTCTATTCCTCGATCGTTACATTGAAAAGATGAATCAAAAAGGAAAAAAATATCAAATAGTTTGTTCTGAAATGAAATAGATCAGTATATTCAAGCTATGTCATACTGACAAACAAATGGTATTCCTCAGGGGAGTGTAATTATGGATTTTATTGCTGAAATGATTTTATGATTTTCAGATACTCTTTTATCAGAATGTTTAAAAGAGCAAAAAATAAAAAAGAGAGATTGTAGAATATTAAGATATAGGGATGATTATAGGATTTTTGTAAATAACCCTATTATTTGAGAAAAGATTTTGAAGGAGTTAAGTATTGTTTTAGAAAGTTTGAATATGAAAATAAATCCTATGAAAACCTATCATTCAAATGATATTATTAAAAAATCAATTAAAATTGATAAATATATGAGTATCGTCAGTCCGATTTCTTTTCAAGGTAATATTCAAAATGAACTATTGCTCATTTATAGTCTTACAGAAGCTTATCCCAATTCTGGACTAATAATTAAAAGATTGGATAAACTAAATAAACGTATCTCGGATGATAAGGCTATTAGAAAATATATTGATATGCCTGTATGTGTCAGTATACTTGCTCAAATAGCATTGAGAACTCCGAAATCGTATCCATTATTTGTTTCTATTCTAAGTCGTATATTTTCTTTTAACCCTGAGTGAATTAGCTATATTGATAGTATTTTGAAGAAATTTGATAGTATACCTAATACTTGATATTTAAACGTCTGGCTTCAAAGACTCGCTTTAAAGAATAAAAATTATAAAATAAGTAGTTTTAATGATCCTCTTTGTGTATTAGTTAGAAATAAAAAAAATAGGATTATATGGAAGTGTGATGTTTTCCCTTTAGAATATCGTAAAGTAATAAATAAATATTCTGTTATTGATTCACAAATTATTAAGAAACTTCCAGCTATTGTTGGATTTGATGAAGTTTCTTTATTTCAAATAAACTCATATTAAGAAGTAGTAATTTCAACTAATGAATTTAGTAAGTTATGATATTCCTATTAACAGTTTAACAGTGAATTGGAATTTTTAAAAATATGATTGTTATTTTTTTTGTTTTAATATAATTTTTTTTCTCTCTGATTCTTGGAGGCAAGGGGCATTATAATTCTTGGCTTTGTATTTAACAATCCTTTCTTTATGTTCATGGTAAAACTTTTTTATCCTAAGATCTATGGCTATTTTATAATAAATGGTATAGTAAGACTTCTTAGTCTTTAAAGGAATGTTTTATTGATTCAGGCGAGTAAAATAACGGATCAACTTAGAAAGTTCTTTAGGAGGGTATCAAACATTATTCTTTGTCCTATATGAATACGACAGGTTTCGTCGGTAGTCTTTTTTTGATGAGTCTCTTTTTCACTTGATCATTTCTTTTGAGATCCAAAATTATTTGCAAGAGTATTAAAACCTTCTCTAATAATTGCTTTATTTTTTACGATGGCGTATTAGCATTTGGATCTTTTATATTTTAAGCGAGTCTACGGAAATAGAGGAGAAAAACAATCAGATTTTTTTTACTTAAGAAAAACACTCCAACTGTTAATCCTTGAAGTGCTTTTCATTGTATTTAAGAAGTAAGAGTTCAATAAGATTATTCTTCATCCATCTTCTTTACTTTTCCTGCTCTTTCTTCGATGATTTTCTTTTCAATCATTGCAGGAACTTTTTCATAGTTTGAGAACTCCATAGAATAAGCAGCTCTTCCTTGAGTATTTGATCTTAAATCAGTTGCATATCCAAACATCTCTGAAAGTGGAACTTTTGCAGCAATTGCAGTAGCATTTCCTCTTGGAGTTTGCCCGAGGATGATTCCTCTTCTAGATGAAAGATCTCCCATTACGGTTCCTACGTACTCTTCTGGAGTTACGATTTCTACAGACATGATTGGTTCAAGAATTGCAGGAGATGCTTTTGCGAAAGCCTCTTTGAAAGCCTTATAAGTAGCAACTTTAAACGCAACTTCTGAAGAATCCACATCATGATAAGATCCAAAGAAAGGAACTACCTTAATATTGATGATAGGGAATCCTGCAAGGATACCTTGAGCCATGGTTTCTTTTGCTCCCTTATCAATTGCAGGGATAAACTCGTTAGGGATCACTCCACCTTTGATTTCTGATACAAATTCATAGTTTTTCTCTTCAGGAAGTTTTTCTAGTCTAAGAACTACGTGTCCATACTGACCTCTACCTCCAGATTGTTTCTTGAAGAGTCCTTCTCCTTCTGCAGTAGCGAAAATAGTTTCTCTATACGCTACTTGAGGTTTACCAGTATTTACTTCTACTTTATGCTCTCTCTTGAGTCTATCAACGATCACGTCAAGATGAAGCTCACCCATACCTCCGATCACAGTTTGCCCACTTTCTTCATCAGAATGAGCAGTGAAAGAAGGATCTTCAGCCATAAGTTTTGAAAGAGCCAAACCAAGCTTTTCTTGATCAGCTTTTGATTTTGGTTCAATAGCAATATGGATCACTGGATCAGGGAATTCCATTTTTTCAAGAACAATAGGTTTTGCAGCATCACAAAGCGTGTGTCCTGTTTGAGTTTCTTTAAGTCCGAGGAAAGCACAGATATTTCCAGCTGAAATTTCAGAAATTTCTTCTCTCTTGTTTGCGTGCATCAGAAGAAGTCTTCCTACTCTTTCTTTCTTTCCAGTAATAGAATTAAGCAAAGTATCTCATGACTTGATAGTTCCTGAGTATACTCTCACGAAAGTCAAAGTCCCTACAAAAGGATCAGTCATGATCTTGAAAGCAATAGCAGAAACAGGCTCATTAGGGTCGGCTCTCCTTACTACTACTTTTTCTTCATTATCAGGATCATGTCCAACTATTTCCCCTCTATCAAGTGGAGAAGGCAAGAAATCTACTACTGCATTGAGTACAAGTTGAACTCCTTTATTTCCAAGTGCAGTTCCACAAAGCATAGGATAAAGCTGATTGCTAATAGTTCCTGTTCTAATTGCCTTTTTGATAAGATCAATACTGATCTCTTCTCCTCCTAGGAATTTTTCAGCAAGTTCATCATCAAACATTGAGATTGCATCAATCATTTTTTCTCTCCATTCTTCAGCTTGTGCTTGCATATTTGCTGGAATTTCTCCTTCAACAACATTTACTCCTTTTTCTCCTTCAAAATGATAGGCTTTCATTGTGATAAGGTCAATAATTCCCTCAAAAGTATCAGCCTTTCCAATAGGAAGCTGAATAGGAACTACCTTATCGCTCAGTCTTTTTTCTACTGATTCAAGAGACATGAAGAAGTCTGCTCCCATTTTATCCATCTTATTTGCGAAGATGAGTCTAGGAACTCCATATTTATCAGCTTGTCTCCAAACCGTTTCAGTTTGAGGTTCTGCTCCTTGAGAAACATCAAGCAAAGCAACAGCACCATCAAGCACTCTAAGAGATCTCTCTACTTCTACTGTAAAATCTACGTGACCTGGGGTATCAATCACATTTACCTGGATGTCGTGCCAAAAACATGTCGTAGCAGCAGAGGTAATCGTAATTCCTCTTTCTTTTTCCTGCTCCATCCAATCCATATCAGCTTCTCCATCGTGAGTTTCTCCAATCTTGTGCTTCTTTCCTGTATAATACAAGATTCTCTCAGTTGTTGTGGTTTTACCAGCATCAATATGTGCCATGATACCGATATTCCTTACCTTGTCCAAAGGTTTTTTGTCGTTTGCCATCAGTATAAAACTTTAAAATAAAATAATTGGCTTTGCCGTTTTCTTCAAATCTCTGGTAAAAATACCAAAAATTCAAAAAAATGTGACCATCGTTACTATAAAAAAACGCCTGCTGTTTTCAAGTGTTTTTTATCTCCGGGGAAAAGGTTAAAAAAAATTAAAATCAGATTTTTTATTTCTTTTTTTTCTTCTTTTCTATAATCAGAGAAATGATTAGTGAGAGGACGAGGATATTGATCAAGATAATCAGTGAGGTAGTAGAAGAGAAATGAATAACAGGACTTAGAATCATTTTTAGTCCAATAAAGGTAAGAATTACTGCTATTCCATATTTTAAATAGGTGAATTTATCAATAAAATTGGCCAGCAGAAAGTAGAGACTTCTTAAGCCGAGAATTGCAAAAATGTTGGAAGCATAGAGGATAAAAGGATCGTTTGGAGCAATCGCAAAAATTGCAGGAATGCTATCTACGGCAAAAAGTATATCTGAAAATTCCACTACACCTACGACGAGTAATAGAGGAGTGGCGTATTTTAGTCCGTTTTTTATCACAAAGAAATCTGATTCGTGAAACTCATCGGTCATCCTTGGGAAAATCAGTTTTACGATTTTTGCTCCTAAAGTCTCAGAGAAGTTCTGTTTTTCTTCTGCTTGTTCTTTCTGAAAAAATGACTTTATCCCAGCATAGATCAGAAATATTCAGAATAGAGAAAGTAAAATATTGATCTTTATTGAGAAATTTCTTATGGAAAATTCTGGAAGATAGGTAAGCTGGATAAGTTTTACTCCCATAAAAATAAAGAATGCTCTAAAAATTAACGCTCAAAGCACTCATCGGAATAGTACTTTATGGTGTGCTTTTTTCTCAACATGGAAAAAGCTGAAAATCATCACAAACACGAAGAGATTATCTACAGAAAGTAATTTTTCTATCCAATATGCAGAAAGGAACTGTAAAAATCTTTCTACTCCCGAATCTCGATAAACATACCCTGCGAAAAGCATTGAAAGTCCCATCCAAACTAGTGTTCGTATAAGTGCTTCTTTTGTCTTCACTTCGTGACTTTTTTTATTGAAGAGTCCTAAGTCAAGCAGTATCATAGCCGAGACTATGACTCAAAATACAATCACTTCGTGGGTATACATCGAATATTTGTATGAGTAAAATGGTAGCGAATTATAGCTATTCTTTTTTCTATTTCCATAAAAAAGTAGAAAAACTGATTAAAAATTCAGTATTTTCTTTCGCTTTTTGACTAAAATTTCCTGCTTTAGAATTGCTATTTTCCTCTTCTTTGTAAAAAGTTTTTGAATACTTGACAAATATTATTTTTGTGCTATAATAATGTTGTCTTTATTTTTTATAAAAATACACCCATGAAAAAACTAGTAAAAAAACTCCACAAAGCTGAGGCTGAAAGAACAAAGGTTCAGAAGATTGTTAGAGATGTAGCTTTCTTTTGAGTTGTCGTGTATGCAGCAGTGATGACATTTATGGTCTTTACTGCAGAAGCAGATAAAACTGAGGCTGAACTTGGTGTTGTATCAACAACTATTGAAGCTTCACACGTTGCTCTTGCAAGATAATTTGGAGATATACTAGAAAAAAGTCTGAATGGGGATGCTTATTCAGATTTTTTATTTTTTTTAATATTATTACGGGCTTTTTTCGTCGTCAATTGGATCCAGTTTGATGAGTACATTTGCTTTTTTAAATTTCTTTTTGATCGAAGTTTCGACGTCATTGTTTACTTGGTGGGCTTCTTTGAGGCTAATCCCCGCGTTTTTAAACACCATATGAAAGCTGATAAATGCTCGGTTTCCTGATTGGTGGGTCCTGAGTTCGTGGAAGCTTTTTACTGCGGGGTGGGCTAGAATGATTGCTCCAATCTCATGGTCTTTACCTAAACTTGTGTCCATTAAGAGGTCAATTCCTTTTTTTGCGATGCTTCGTGCACTATAGATCATGTAAAGCGCCATTCCGCTTGCAATAATTGGATCCATCCAAAACCATTGAGTATGTTGTATAATGATTAGGGTAATGATGATTCAAATATTGGTAAGGATATCCATCTCATAGTGCATTAAATCTGCCTGAATAATCAGACTTTTATCCTTTTTGTTTACCTTTCTGAGTAAAAAAATGATGATTCCAGTAATGAGAATCGCAATTCCCATTGCGATAATTCATGCTCATGTTTCTTCTAGTGGAGTCCTATGAAGATATTTCTGGATCGATGAATAGATCAAAATAATTCCAGAGCCTCAGATGAAAACGCTTTCTGCAAGGGCTACGATTGCTTCGATTTTTCCGTGTCCGTAATTGTGCTCTCTATCTGCAGGTTTTTCTGCTGCTTTTAATGCGAAGAGATTAAGCATTGAGATGATCAGGTCCATTACGGAATCTACTGCAGATGCGATGATTACCATACTTCAAGAAATTATTCAAAGTGTTAGTTTTATGACTGCTAGTAGGGCCGCACCAAAGGAGGCGATACGAATAACTTTTTTTGCTGATAGCATTCTTTTGTTAAAATAAAGGATGGAACTATAGCTATTTAAGTTTTTACTTCAATAGAAATTAGAGATTCAGATTTTGGGCTGATGGAATTTAGGAGTTTTTATTTCTCTCTGGGCAAATTGTCATTTCTCTCTCAGAATTATAGAGATTGATGAGATTATCTTGTTCGACTTCTTTGCTAAGGAGATTCTTGATGATGGAAAAAGTCCTTTGAGGAGATGCCTGGTCTATCTCTTCGCTATTCGCTTCTAGAGCTTGTATTGGAGTGTCTTGAAGAAGACAAAAGCTGGATTCTATTCCTATTCAAAGATCACGATAAATTTGTCAGACACAAGTATCTAATTTGCCACTTTTATTGCCAATTGAAGTGACGAAGATGACTTTTTTGGAGAAAGGAATATGGTCGTCGTTTCCAAATCAGTTTTCGCTTAGGAGAAATTTTTTATCGTCTGGAAAGCTATTTTTGAGGTAGTTTTCTCGTACTTTATAGCCTTTTTTTTGGAATCTCTTTTCAAAAGAGAAAATGAGATCATACATTTCTTCTATCTTAACATGCGTGATGACTATTTGGGGTTTGATTCAGGTTGCAGTGGAGATTTTTTTCAACATTAGTTCAATATGGTCGATACAGGGACGTCAGCTCTCTATCAAAGGCTGGTTTTCAATGATGTTTCGTGCATTGATACAGACTAAAATCTCAGAATCCTGTCTGAATTCTGAAACTATTTTTTTCTTGTTATCTAGATCGAAACCTGGAATTTCTGTTGTGGTAGAATTGTTTTTGAGTAATTCCTCACCGATTTCAACGTAGAGTTTCCCTTTGGTCTTTGTTACTTTCTCTTTGAGGTTTGAGATTGCGGATTCAAGATATTTTTTGTTATCAAAACTACTTCCCATAGTGTCATTGAAGAGTAAAAGTTTCTTCATTATTATAGTTTTTCTTTGTATGTTTGTCAAAATATCTTGTATTTTCCTTTAATACATCCTTTACAAAATATGAAATTAGTCTGCTTTTTAAATTCTTTTTGAAAAAAGGAAAAAGTTTCTGTTTCTTATCCTTATGAAAGTCTGAAATGGCGGTTCATTTTGGAAATGAAATGAATCTTTCGAAAACTGTTCTCTTTAGGGATGTCTGATTTTAAATCTTTTATGCTGAGAATTGTGTTCTGGGGTTGATTTCGTGAAAATTAAGGGCTTTTTTTGAATGTTCCGTAGATATTTAGACTAATTTTTTGGGCTGAAAATCCAGCAGGAAGCCCTTCCATTTTTACTACCGGAAGATCGATGTCGTAGATTTCTCCAGATTCAGTATCAATAAGATGGGCGTGTTCTTTTGCGGTGGATTCATAATAGCTTCTTCCTCCTAAAACTATCGCTTCTTTGAGTTCTCCGGAGTCTATGAGTTCATTGATGTTTCTATAGACGGTGGAGAGTGAGATATTGGGAAAATATTTTTTAAGTTCAAAAAAAATTTGTTCTGTGTGGCGATGTTGACCATCACAGACTTTGAGGATGATTTTTTTGTATTTGAAAACCTTGGGCATTGTTCGTGATTTATTGAGCAGAATGTTTGGTATCATATATTTTTGGTCACTCGAAATCAAGATGAGCTTGATATTTCTTATCAGATTTTTTAACTTTCTCTTGTAAACCCCTTTCACTTACCTATAAAAAGAGCAATTTATCTTTTTTTGAAGAGAAGCTATGGCGACAAATCTAGAGCGTATGAATGAAATCCTTGATTTCTGGATGAAAGATAAGACTTTCCAGAGATCTATTGATGAAAGAGCAGAGGCAATGAGCTATAAATTCTTTGATGGTCCTCCTTTTGCGAGTGGAAGTCCGCACTATGGGCATCTTTTGGCAGGAAGTATCAAGGATGTGATCCCAAGGTATAGAACCATGAGAGGGTATAAAGTAAAGAGGAAGCGAGGTTGGGACTGTCATGGTCTCCCTGTAGAAAAGGCGGTAGAAAAGGCACTTTGAATTGATGGGAAAAAGGACATTGAAGATAAAATCTGAATTGAAGCCTTTGTAGAAAAATGTCGTGCCTATGTGAATCAAACGAACGCTGATTGGAAGCGGTTTGTGGATCATACTGGACGCTGGGCTGATATTGAGAATCCGTATTTCACGATGGATTTGGATTTTATGGAAAGCGTAATCTGGTGTTTCTCTACCATTTACAATCAAAATAAGGTCTATAAGGGATTTAAAGTGCAGGGATACTGTCCAAGCTGTGCAACTCCGCTTGCCAACAACGAAATCTCTGATGGCTATGAAGACAAGCAAGATATGGCAATCACCATTAAGTTTGCTCATCAAGCTCCAAAAAGTAGTGCATACGAAGCTTCCGAAGATGGTTTTATTGATGTGGTAGCAGGAGTGATCAGAGATGGCGAGGGTCGCTATGCGATGATTCATCACATGAAGGAGAATCTCTGGTTTTTTCCTGGTGGAAAAGTTGAAAAAGGAGAATGCCGAATCGCAGCACTTAAGAGAGAACTCAAAGAAGAAATCGGAGTTGAAGCTGAAGAAAAGCACTATCTCGGAGCGATCAAAATCATTCATCTCGGAAAACCCTATAGAGTCCATTGGTTTGAGGTGACAACGAGCGATACGCCAAGCGTTCAGGAAAGCGAAAAGCACAATGCACTCGTTTGGGTAAAAGAAGAAAAGTCTGAAAATAGCCTCGGATTTGCCCTTAATATCAACGGAACGATCATTGATGATGAAAAGGAACTTACGCATGATTTCATTGATTTTCACCTCTTCAAAAAGGTTCTGGATCCTGAGGATAAAGGCTTGATTGAAGGGAAATTCAACTTTCTTGCCTGGACGACGACGCCTTGGACTTTGCCGAGCAATATGTTTCTCGCGGTCGGGGCTGAGATTGACTATGTGACCGTTTACGATCCTGAGAGTCAAGAATACTATGTCATGGCAGAAAACCTGTTGAAAAAATACTACAAATCCCCAGACCAATACAAATTTATTTATAAGCAAAAAGGAAAAGAGCTTAAAAATCTGACTTATCAACCGCTCTTTGACTACATTCCAAATTCCAAGATTCCAACTGAATACAAGAGTCAGTTTTTCCAAATTTTGAACGGAGATTTCGTAAGTACTGAGGATGGAACCGGAATTGTGCATATCGCACCGACCTTTGGAGAAATAGACTTTATGGCGGTAGCGGAACTTCTCGGTGAACAGCATGCTTTGGAGTGGCTTTTTATGCCAGTTGATGAGTATGGTTGCTTTGATGAGCAAGTGCCTGACTATCAAGGAATGAAAGTCTTTGATGCGAATAAGCTTGTGATGGATGAACTCAAGGCGAGAAAAGTGACGGTGAAAGCGGAATCTATCACCCACTCCTACCCTCACTGCCGAAGGTGCCATTCTCCATTGATCTACAAGGCAATGTCAAGCTGGTTTATCAAGGAGAAGGAAATGAACGCTCAGACCTACCAACAAGCCGAGCAAATCAATTTCGTGCCTGAGACCGTAAAAAACAGATTCGTGAATGGACTTCAGCAGGCTCCTGACTGGAATATCGCAAGGAATAGATACCGAGGTTCTCCTTTGCCGATTTGGCAGAATGTGGAAGATCCTGAAGATCGCTTCTCGCTTGGGACACTAGATGAGCTTTATCATCTCACTAAAACTGGATCAAAAAATCTGACTAAAAACCTCTTTATCCGCCACGGAAGGACGGATTTTAACGATGAGAAAAAGTTTGATGGACTTGGGGTTTCTGCCTTGACTCCAGAAGGGCAAACGCAAGCCAATGCACTCGTTGAGAAGCTTGCAAAGCTAAAAGAAGAAAAAGCTGATCTCGTTTTCGTCGTTTCTCCTCTTCCAAGAGCGTGGGAAACCCTGAAACCAAGTCTGATTTCTTTCTTTGATGAACCTCTCATTGCTGACTGCGAAAAGAAATACTTTGAAATCGTAAAGAGCTATCAAGACGCTTTCAATAAGGGAACTTTGCTTGAAATCGTGCAAGGAAGCGATGAGCAAAATGTTTTCCAGCTTCACGAGCAGATTTTTGTGGATTGGAGGACGACCGATCACCTTTCTTTTGCAGACCAAGGGAAAGTTCAGCCTTGTGATCTTTTGAACTGGCAAGATACGAGCAAATCGATCGGAACTGATGGTGAAACGACCGAAACCATGTTTGCGAGAGTAAAAAATGCCGTGCAGTATTGGAATGCAAAGTTTGCTACCAAAACGCTTATCTACACTTCTCACAACGATACGATTGCGATGGCGAGAAAGGCTTTCCGCAACTTTGATTATGCGAGCAAGAGAAAGCAGTTCTTGACTAAAAATTGAGAAATTCAGACGCATTACCGAGATAATGCGAGAAATACCGAAGTGGATCTTCATAAACCCTATGTGGATTCTTACTGGGGAATCAGAGAAGGAAAGACCTACAAGAGAATCCCTGAAGTGATGGACTGCTGGTTTGAATCAGGTTCTATGCCGTTTGGACAAGATCACTATTTAGGAGAAGAAAAAGCTGAACTCACCTATCCAGCGGACTTTATCGCTGAGGGATTAGATCAAACCAGAGGTTGGTTCCGTTCTCTCCATGTCGTAGGACACGCAATCAAAGGAGAAAATGCCTTCAAAAATGTGATTGTAAACGGACTGATTCTCGCAGAAGATGGGAAGAAAATGGCGAAAAGTCTGAAGAATTATCCAGATCCTAGAGGACTCATTGAAAAACGAGGAGGAGATGCCTTCAGACTCTATACTTTGAGTGCTCCTGTTGTAAGGGCTGAACCGATGAGATTCGCTGAAAAAGGAGTAGAGCAATGCTTCAAAGATTTCAATATTCCACTAGAAAATGTTTTCAAGTTCTTTGAAACCTATGCGAAAATTGATAAGCGAAAGAGTGATGGAACTGAGGTTTTCTTGATGAGGCATGCAAATGCAGAAGGACAAGGTTTTGAAGCTATACTTACTACAGAAGGGAAAGCTGAACTTGAAAGTCAGGAAACTACTGAAAAAGCGATCAGACTTCAACCTGATATTATCATTCATACTCCCTACCTAAGGACAAAAGCAACTGCTGAACATTTCCAAAAGCTCTTAAAAATCCATTGTGGAAAAGAAATTCCTCTTGTAGAAGTAAATCCACTTGATGACCAAGGAAGTAGTAAAGGGCTTTGGAAATCAGTTTATGAGCAGCTTCTCAAGGACTATAAAGGAAAAAGAATTCTGATCGTAGGACACGCTTTTACTCTCAGAACCATTTGGGAACTCTACTACGAAAACAATTTTCAAGACTATCGTTATAGCGAAGTGGAAAGGCAAGTAGGACTCAAGCAGCTTGAAGTCATTAAACTTCCGACCTATCAGATTGCAAATGAGCTTGATAAGTGGATCCTCGCAGAACTTCATCAGACTTTGAAGCTTGTAGATCACTACCTTGAGGCTTGTGAACTTGATGCTGCGCTCAAAAGCGGAATGGACTTTATTGAGAAGCTTACCAACTGGTATCTTAGAAGAAGCAGGAGAAGATTCCGAGGAAGCGAAATGACAACTGATAAACGTTCAGCATACGCTACTTTATTTGAAGTCTTGAGCACCTATCTTCAGATGATGGCTCCATTTACGCCGTTCATTACTGAGGAACTCTGGCAGAAACTTCAGACTTTTGTTGCTGGTAAAGAAGGAGAAAAAGCTGAATCGCTCCACCTTGCTTATTGGCCATTTGCGAGCGAAAAATACATTGATCAGCAGCTTATGGAAGAAATCACAACGGTGAGAAAAGCGATCAAGCTTGCCCTCTTCATCAGATCAAAGAATAAAATCGCGGTAAAGCAGCCTCTACAAAAGCTCAGCATTAAGCTGTAAATGATAGTTAAGCTCTTTTATCTCTCAAGTGCTAAACCATGAAAAGAAACTGAATCTTGTGAATTATCATCAGTCTTTTCCTCATTTGTTGAGTGAGTTCAGCTTACTTTCCTTATAAAAGTGAGTGGAATTGTAGTAAAATTGAGGATAAAGAAGCTAGAGAAATGTGCGAAAACGAAATGTCTTTTGCCAGATTTACCGAAACAACAGGGACAAGAGAAATGTCTACCACTTGCTGTAGCTATTTAGACCATGATCCTAAGTTCAACCTACGGCGAGAACAGGTAACGGCATTTGGGGGACTTGATAAACGGACAAACGAAGCTTCTGAAGAGATCAAGAATAAACCAGATCAGGATCGAGCTCTTATCTCAGGTTCTGTCCAACAACTCACAGATCTTATTCTTAAGTTAAGCACTCAGATTTACGAAGAAGCTTCAAATAAAATTCAGGCTACTAAAATGTTATCTTCTCTTTTCAAAACTTGCAGTGAAAATAATAAACATCTTGAAGCCAGAATCGTTTGTAAATACTTCGCCTATGATCTTATTTGAAAGGAGCCTAAAATCACTCCCATAAGCTTATCTGATATTACTACAGCTTTTCAAAAAGGAAAAAAGCTGATCCAGAGATCGGTTCAATTCAGCGACTTAAACGAGAATTACACTCCAATCAATTGTCATTATGCTACCATCCGTAAAATGTATCGTATCGGAGGTTTTGCTTTCTGACTTATGGACTCTTATGATTACTTTGATAAAGATTCAGATACTGATTTCTTTAAAATTTTAGTTTTGAAAGCTTGAGATACGCATTGGCAAGATTTTGCGGATATTAAGGTAAATGCCAATTTTACTGATGAACTAGCTTTAACCTTTGAAAGTCATAAGTTGGGTCTCACTATTCCTGTCCTTAAAAATAAGGAAAAAGAAAACGAAAGGCTGACTGCTCAATTTCAGATGCAAAGAGATTGAGTCCGAAAATTAGTAGGCTGTTTTGAGGAGAAATTTAAAGGGACTCAGGCTGCTACTGAGGATCTCATCTCTAGAAAGAAATTCCCTCTCAAATCTTGTCAAACTCTGGGAATAGAAGTTACAACTACTTTATGAAAGTAACTCCCCTGCAATAAATCATTTCTGAGTATACTTGTAAGCTTTTCTTTTAAGGAAGAAGGAAGATGATCTTCTCTTTTTCTTTTTATTCAAGGGGGAATGATTGGATCACTCGTTGCCCTTTTAGAGAAAAGTTATTAGTTTTTTCTCCTAGAAAGACTAATGCAAAAGCTTTTTTCTTAGCAGGAAGATAAAGAAAAATTATTTGATAACTAGCAATTACTTTGCAACGAATAAAAAAAGTCTAGGAAATAAACTTGAATTTCACTCTTAAAAGTATATGGTGGCGGACACGTGAAAATAAAAAACCTATGTAAACAAAAATTATCTATGAAGTTTGCCTTGCGATAGCAAGCTGAACTTCCGAAGTCATAGAGAGGACTTTGCTACTCATGCCCTCTAAAAGGTAGGAAGTGGGCTACCTTAATCAACAAGAAAGCGAATATCGCCACTTCGGTATTTGCAGGAAACAAAAAATAAAAAATTTAATAAATATGAATCATTTGAAAAAGGCACTGTATGCAGTGCTTGTAGTGATGTTCGCAGTTGTAGCTTTTAGCTCCTGCGATAAGAATGAAGGTCTTTTACAATCAGAAGTAAATCACACAACTGCTTCTAGTGAACTTTCTGCAACTCGTCAAGGAGGAATGAGATCATCTTCCCTTCCTTACTTTGGTAGTAGTGTTGCTGGATGGACAAAAGTTAAGTCCGGTAATAATGTAACTCTTTATAAAAAGGGTAACAATATTTATATTGCTGATGTGGATCTAACGCGTGCTAGAATTGGTTTATTATTTGGGAGATCAAACATTTCCAACGGAACACTTTCTCAAAATGCAGGAAGTCATAATTTTCAGAAAAATTATGTATCTGGTTTTGCTCAGAATGAGTCCAGTTGTTTCTTAGCGGTAAATTTCGGATTCTTTCATTTTTCTAAAAAAAATCATACATGGGATGCTTCCACCTACCCTTTTAAGCAAGGGTCTTTCGTTGATATAGGAGGTTCCAAGGTTAGTAGTGGAGATTACACAAACAGCGCTATGTATACTATGGTAGTTAGATCTGATTTAGGTGTTCGTTTGGATAATTATGGAGCTAGTGATTGGGCAAATTTTGGCAATACATATGCTAATGAAACAAAAGCATACGTCGTGAGAAATAATGTTGGAAATAATCCCAATTCTACAACTACTAAGCGAACTATCTTGGCATTTACCACGAAGTCAGGTTCTTATTACCAAAGAATGTATATCTTTGTGAGTTCTCAGGGAATGAAAGAAGATGGTGATTCTAATGAGAATTCTGCAAAACGCTATATTAGAGATTTTATTGAAGCTCAGCAAAATCTCTGTGTTCCAATTACCTTCTGTCCTCTTGATGGAGGTGGATCAACACAGCTCTATGTTCCAGGTTCATCCGAAGCCATTACGACTACTAGAAAAGTCATCAATGCTTTAATCGTGAAAGACTAGAAAAAATCTTGATTTATCCTAGAGAAAGGCTACGATATTTATCGTAGCCTTTTACTTACTTGAAAAATAAATAATGTGAAAGAACCTTCTTTTGATCATCAACGGCATTTTGCTTTGTTGTCTTTTGTTTTTAGGTTGGAAGCATTATAAAAATCCAAAACTTCTCGTACCTTCTCCTTCTTCTGAAAGGGATTGGAAGGAAACTCCTCCAGTAGCTTCTCAAACCGTTAAAGAATCTCTTTTTTGGAATATTGAAAATCCTCATAAACAGGCATTCTTTCATCAGCTTAAAACCCTTAGATTACAGTCAGGAAAAGAAAAGCTGATTGCTTACTATGGAGATGAAAAATTGAAAAAGAAAAAGTTTGATCATATCAAATTGATTCCCCTTGGCTTTGAAGAAACGGTCGCTTATTTCCAAGATCAAGGCATTTCTCTTACTGAGGAACAAAAAGACAATGTTAGAGAGAAAGATCCTTTTATCTATGAATTCTGAGAGTTCTACATAGGTTTGTGTGCTCAGACCTATATCGGAGCAGGTCCTTGTTTGCCTGAAAAGCGTAAACCGTTTTCTTTTTTTTATCATTATGAAGAATGGGACACCCAAGAATATAGAATCTTTTGAGGGCTTCTTATCCAAAAGAAAGGTGAAAAGGATTGGTTTCCTTTGTTTCAAACAAAAAATCACTTTGCTTATTGACCTGAAGTGATATGGATGGAAAACTGAGTTCTATATCTAACAATTTTTACTCCATGAGCATGATCTGGGGATTATGTTTCGTATGTCTATCGCTTAGAACCAAGAAGTTTCTCTCCTAATATGGAAAATTTGGACTTTTACCCTGTCTTTCATGGCAGTTACTATTATTATGCTCCATGACTTTATTCAGGAACCTTTACTGAAGAACAAATTGACCAATTAGTTTCTGGTGATCCTATTTTGATTGATGATGAAGGTTGGCGAACTGATCCTCGTGTTCTTGAACTTTTAGGAAAAGGGGATGATGTTGTTGATAGAGAGACTGGTGGCTGGTTTGATACTAATTTTCTCTAACTTCCTCTTGCAAAGCTCTCAAATATTCCTAGACTTCTGATATCTTTATTCTCTAACCAACTACTATCATGGCTGTAAAGTATAATGTTATTGAAAGAAAGAATCTCCTCAAACCTACTGAAGCTCCAAAATTCTATGCCTCAGCAAAGGCTGATGGAGAAGTGAGTTTTAAGTCGCTTGCTAAAGAGATTGCGACTGTAGATTCTACCGTTTCTGATCCTGATGTTCTCGCAGTGTTTAGTGATCTTACGAAAGTATTAGCAAAACATTTAGTAGAAGGAAGGATTTTAAAGTTTGGAGATTTTGGAAACTTTCAGCTAACACTCAAAAGCGAATGAGTAGAAAGTGCAGAGAAATTTATAGCTAGCCATATTATAGGGAATAAGATTCAGTTCTTTCCTTGAACATATCTTAGAGATATGCTTGCTACGCTAAAGTATGAAAAGTATGCGAAATAAAAACTTTTTTCTTCTCTCCCCTTGTATCTCTCCTCAGTACTAGAAGGGGTTTCTTTACTTGTTTTTTTTGGTTTATTCTTCTTAATTGATATTTATGCTTCAAATAAAAAATCTTTCCGTGAAGGTCGGAGAAAAACAAATTCTGAATCAGATTTCTTTTGACTTTGAAACTGGGAAAAACTACTGTATTCTTGGGAAAAATGGCTCTGGGAAGTCTTCACTTGCGATGACCCTTGCTGGAAATCCTAAATATGAAATCAGCGAGGGCGAACTCCTTCTTGATGGACATTCTCTCAAAGAAATGAGTCCTGATGAGAGGAATAGAGCGGGGATTTTCCTGACTTTTCAGAATATCCCTGAGATCCCTGGGGTGAAATTGTTTGAGTTTCTCAAGACGATTTATGATGCGAGAGCTGAGAAACCAAGCACTTTTTTGGAGTTTAAAAAGATTATTGAGCCGCTGATGGCGGAGCTAGAGATTGAAAAAGCTTTTCTCTGGAGGGACTTGAATGTAGGGTTTAGTGGTGGAGAGAAGAGGAAAATTGAAGTCCTTCAAATTAAGCTTCTCAAGCCGAAATATATCATTCTTGATGAGATAGATAGTGGACTTGATGTGAATGCCGTGAGGCAGGTTGCTGAGCTTTTGAAAGCGGTAAATACGGAGGAAAATTCCTTTATTGTGATCACGCATCTTTTTGAAATGCTCCAAGAGCTTCCACTAGAAAAAATTCTGATCCTTGAGCAAGGAAAGATTAAAGCGATAGGGGGAAGAGAACTTATGGAGCAGGTAAGGAAAGAAGGGTTTTAAGAAGGCTGTTCCATTAAGCTTGAAAGAAGCTCATGTTTCGTTTGTTCTTGCGTATTTCAATGGATTTTAACAATCCTTGGAGAATTAGCTTGAAACTTCTCAAATTGCGCATCAGTATTGTCTTGTTGGAGTTTAGAAAGATAGGCTTGAAAAAGTTCTGGTGGAAGGTTTATATTCATCTTTTGAGCAAGAGAAAGGAAACTATCTTGAGCATTTACTTCTTGAGCTGAAAGTTCATAAAGAGCGAGTTGATCTAATTCAGTCCCGTTTAATGAATTTGTATATACTCCTTCGTAGATTTCAACCTCATTCTTGCTTACAAAATCAATAATTCTTGAAGGTTGAACTGAGTTATCTTTGAGAAAAAGATGAAATCCATAATTTCAAGTGGATTTTCGGCGAAGAAGTTCACATCCCATTGCAAGTTTGTCTTGGGGAAGAATCTTTTTAAGCTCCATGAGGAAAGCTAAAGAAAAATCTACACAAGCTCCCATATAACAGCTTTCTCAAGAACTTATAATCGTTTCTATCGTTCTTCTCCCAAGTTCATTCTGAATTTTTTCATTAGACCATTTGACCTTTTTAAGCTTTCAAAATAACTTTGCAATATGTTCTGCAAGATCAATATCTGGAAGTGTATTTGGGGATTCTTTAGCTCGATTGATTCCTCTCATAACAAAAGGTAAGAAAATAAACTATTGCTGAATAATATAATCATCTATTAATTAAAAGTCAAGTATTTTAGGATTCCTTCTCTTATGAAACAACTCAAAAAACCAGATTTTAAAACTATTTTCTCTTACTTGGAGCAGCTTTTCCCAAATGCCGATACGGAGCTTAACTACGAAACGCCTTTTCAGCTGCTCGTTGCCGTGATCCTTTCTGCTCAAACGACCGATAAACAGGTCAATAAAGTCACAGCAACGCTCTTTCAAACGATTAAACAACCGGAAGATGTACTGAAGTTAGGGCATCCAGCTTTTGAGCAAGCGATTAAATCAATCGGACTCTACAAAGGCAAAGCAAAAAACATCTATCAGACTTCTGAACTTTTGGCTGCAAAGAAAGGGAAAATCCCAAAAACTGAATCCGAACTCATGAAACTCCCTGGAGTCTGAGAAAAAACCGCAAAAGTCGTGCTTCATGTCCTTTACAAAAAGCCTGTAATCGCTGTAGATACTCATGTGCATAGGGTTTGTAATAGGCTTGGTATCGTAGATACCAAAACTCCACTTCAGACTTCAAAACTCCTTGAAACAACCATACCAAAAAAGTATAAACAGATTGCTCATCATTGTATTATCCTTTTTGGAAGGTATTATTGTACTGCTAGAAATCCGAAATGTGCTCAGTGTAAGCTTAATCAGATTTGTCCTTATTTTACGTCTTTAAAGAAAAAGTAGTATGCCAAAGATTTTTATGGTAGAACCTGAGTGGTGATTTGATTTTTTGCTCGCTATTGCAGAGCTCTGAGAGAAGTATCCTTGGGTTGGGAATTTTTATCCAATAGGAGCTGATATTTTTGTTTTTGTGTATCCTGTTTTTTTGACCGTGCTTTATCTCTATGGAATGGTTAAAAAAAATCGAGAATCTAAGAAAGCTGCGCTCTTTATTTTCTTTGCTTGCTTTTTTTCGGTGGTGGTCAATATCCTTTCTCAGCAATTTTTTGATAAACAGAGACCAATCCATGAACTCGGAATTGTAGATGTTGATCAAGAAACCTTGCTTCATCATCTTTTACCATTGACTTCGTTTCCGTCTGATCATGCGGTAGTTACCTTTTCGATTGCGATGGCGACGTGGCTTATTTCTCATAAATATCGCAAAATGCATCTCAAAATTTGGTCATTCTTTTTGTTTGTATTTGCGATTCTCACGGGGATTTGCAGAATTGGGACGAAGGTGCATTGGACTACCGATATTCTTGCATGAGCGATTATGGGGCTTTTGGTCCCCGTGGTTTTGGTGATTCCTTTCTTTTATAAAAGGATTGAAAGCTGAATTTTGATTCCGATTATTCGTTTTGAAGAGTGGATCTTGGGAAAGTTTAAGAAAAAATAATTGAGACTAAACGGGGGAAGAGATTTGCGATGCTTCCCCTTGCTTTTTTTGGGTAAATAAATATAGTCCTCTTGTCGCCGCGATAGTTCATTCGGTAGAACGCATCCATGGTAAGGATGAAAGACGAGTTCAAATCTCGTTCGTGGCTATGTTTGTTGTAGAGGTTATGCCTGTCAGCTTTTGCAGGTTTTTTTTATTGCTTGGATTCCTTTGAGATATTCTTTTTCAGAGAGGAACTCACGCTCGGTTCAGCTTTTTTCTTCGTGACCAATGGCAAGGTCAGGAATGAGGTGAAAATGCATATGGTTGACACTTTTTCCTACTTTCCCTCCTACAAATCCGTCTCTCAAAAGTAAATTGATATCGGAATGCGTCTGGTGGAGAAAGTCGTCTCGTTTGCTGACGAGGGACATAAGATCTTTTACTTCCTTGGTGGAGAGATTATTGAAAAGTACGACGTGCCTATGTGGAATAATAAGCAGATGATCTTTGATATAAGGGGCACGAGCTAGGGTAACAAAAAAATATTGAGAGCTTTCCAAAATGAATTTTGGTGGCATGTCGCAAAAAGGGCAGAGGTTATATTTTAGGTTGTGCGCAACGATATCGTGGTATTTGATTTTCATGGCTCGATGATTAGCGAGAAATAGGAATTAAACGAGTGTTCTGTATCGTCAAAGAGAGGAACTTCTTTGCACTCTTTTTCAATAGTTTCAATGAAGAGTCTCATAGGTCTTGTATTTTGCTGGTGGGAGAAATAGATCCTCTGGTTTTATAGTTTGTAGGTGGTTTCTTCTCAGGTTTTCATATCTCTGATTTTGTAGATGCCAGCTTCTTTTTCTCCTTGTCCGTAAATTATCACGTAAGGAATTCCTTTTTTGTCGGCATAAGCAAATTGTTTTCCGAGCTTTTCTGCTGTTGGGAAAATTTCAAAAGTCTGATTTTTTTCAGCGAAAGTCCCCGCAAGTTTTAGGATCTCTTCAAAATTTTCTCCAAAATAGAGGAATAAATAGTCAGCAACAGTCTGCTTTTTTTCTTCTTTGAGCTCAAAAATCTTTCCGAGCAGTCTACTAATCCCGATACTTCCTCCAACTCCGCAATAATCGCTCCTTCTCGGATCAATATAACCAGTGAGATTTGCATATCTTCCCCCTCCACAGATAGAACCGAGCTTTTCGTCATTTTTGAGCACGGCTTCAAAAATGGTTCCCGTATAATAGTCTAGTCCTCTGATAATTTGCAAATCAATTTTCCATTCAAACTCAAGATGCATTGCTTCCTGAATCTGTTTTAAAAGCGTAAGAACGGTTCTTAATTCTTCTACTCCCTCTTTGAAGGCTTCTGAATCTGCAAAATCTAAAATCTGATCGCAATCTTCAATCTTCTCTGACTGAAAAGAGATAAACTTCAGAATTTTTTCGCTATTTTCTGCTGAGATATTGAGGTCTTCTCTGAGCGTTGCGATAAAGTTTTCTGTTCCAATCTTCTTGTACTTATCAATAAGGGTTGAAATCTGTTGCATTTGCTCCTCATCTTGACTGACTTCTGTGAGAAATGCTTTGACGAGCTTTTTATTATTGATATGAAAAACAGCAGTGTCTTGGAGCTCGCAGCTTTTCAAGATCTTATTTAGCGTAGAACCGAGTGTTGCGATGATCTCTGCATCATAGTAGAGATAGTCTTTTTCTCCCTTCCAAATTACATCAATATCGCATTGAAAAAACTCTCTATATCTTCCTTTCTGAGCTCTTTCTCCCCTCCAAACAGGCTGAATTTGATACCTTTTGAAAGGAAAGGTCAGCTGATGTTCCCAATCCAGCGTATATCTGGCAAATGGTACGGTAAGATCAAAATGTAATCCGTATTCTTTCAAATCTTGTGCTCCCTGAGCGATTCCGTAAAGTCCAAAAATCTGTTTTCAGGTTTCTTCTCCATTTTTTGAGAGGAGCACATCATTTCTCTCTACGGCAGGAGTATGGATATGGGTATATCAAAACTGCTGATAGCTCTGTTCAATAGTTTCTTTGAGTTGATCAAAAATTAACTGCTGACTAGGACTATATTCAGGGAATCCACTAGGACGAAGTTCTGCCATATGATGAAAGAAAAAAATAAATCTGATTCTTTTGTAGTGAAATGGAGTGAGAAAGCAAGATTTTCCAGATGAAAGAAAAGAGCTGATGTAGATCTGATCATCAGCTCTTCCCTCGTATGCGAAGAAACTTAAGATAAAACTATCAATCTATTTCTGAGCTTGAAAAATACTTTCCAATAACTAGAGTGGAAGTGTTTTATTTTTGTGGATTGAAGAGATGGAGTTTTCGTTTTTTCGTGAGGATGCTACAGTGCCGTCAATGCAGGACTTTCTCTTGGCATGAGGGGTAGTGGTCTGATTTTTTGTTCTTTTTTGTTTGATTAAGTTTGGAGCGAGATTTTTGCTTGCAAGACTTGGGAAATGACCTTCTCTCAAGAAGGATTTTTTGGTGATTTTGTCAGGATTGTCGTGGTATTCAGGGATTTCTGTCGCACTCTTTTGTGGAAATCTCTTCCTCCCGTTTGTAAAGTGGATCCATGTAATTTTTTCAGGTTTTTTTGTTGTTGCATTGGTTATTGAGCTGAGTGGAATCCTAAAATTTTTTCTAAAGGTCGTGATGGAAAAGGGCTTTGCTCATCAGGACACGAAAACTAAGAAAAATCTGACTGAAATCCTTAATACGCTTCTTCAGATTTTGATTCGGATATTGGCGGCATTGATTTTCTTTGATACGGTCGGGGTTGCGATTACGCCGCTCCTAGCATCACTTGGAGTATGAGGAATTGCGGTTGCTTTTGCCTCTCAGAAATTGATTGAAGATTTTTTCAGTTCGTTTTCTATCATGGGATCGAGTCCCTTTAGGATTGGTGATATTATTACTATCAAAGATACAACTGGGACGGTCAAAAAGATTGGACTGAGAAGCACCACGCTCCTTACGGTGGAGGATAAGTCCATCATCATTCCCAATAGACTTTTGGTCGCAGAAATTATCGAAAACAGTGGAACAATCAAAGTCAGAAGAAAGAGATTTTCATTGACGATCACATATGAGACGCCGCTTGAAAAGGTGCGTCAGATTCCTAAGCTTTTGGAACAAATTATTGGGAAGCACAAGGATGTCGGATTTGAATGGGCGGTGCTGAGGGATTTGCAAGCATCGTGCTTGGAGATTTATGTCAGTTATGTGATTAATAATGATGATTGGCTAAATGCTACCCAGCTTCATAGTAAAATCCTGGAAGAAATCCTAGAAAAATTTGCGGAGGAGAAGATTGATTTTGCCTATCCAACTCAAACGCTCCGACTCAAGAAATAATTTTATTTTAAAGGCTCCTCAATGCGAGATAAATTGATTACTATTTTTTTGGAACAGAATCAAAAACTGAATCTGTCTGCGATTCGTGATAGGGAAGGTGTCAGAATCAAACATCTTCAGGATTCTCTTAAACTTCTCGAAACTGGACTCTTTACTCCGGGGAAGTTTGTGATTGATGTCGGGACGGGGGGCGGATTCCCGTTGATGCCGTTAGCGATGAGCTGTCCAGAACTGAAATTTCTCGGGATTGATTCGGTAAGGAAAAAGACGCTTGCTGTGCAAGCAATGCTTGATGAGCTTGGTGTGCAAAATGCTAAAGTGCTTTGGACGAGGATTGAGGATTATCAGAGAGAAAAGGCTGATCTTTTGACTGCGAGAGCGGTTGCCTATAGCGATAAACTTTTGCAGTGGAGCGTCCCGCTGGTGAAGAAAGGCGGAGCTTTGGTGTTGATGAAGCAAGTTATTCCCGAAGAAAAAATGCTTTTGCAAGGGCTCTGTCCTCGTTTTCAGCTTAGGATTGAGCAGGAGTTGAAGTATCAGCTGTTTGAGGGGGATATTGAAAGGGTGATCTATGTGCTGAGGAAAAAATAACATATCTTCAGGTTTTTAAATCTTCTTCCTCTCGGGTGGGAACTCTTTCGGAGGAGATGAAACGTTTTTGATTACGTTGTTTGTGGAGGGGAGGGTGGATCCTCGTGGGGAATCAGTCTTCACCTTTTTTCTTTTATTAAAAAAAGGAGTGCCCCTTTTCGTAGAACGCTCCTTTCTTTCCTGTTGAGGTTAGTTTGCTAGGGGAAGATATTCGACTTCCATATAAGAAGGCTGGAGTTTATCTTCTGTAGCGAGACTCATTCTTAGATGTGTTTTTGCACCACCTGCGAGCGTGATAATATCACAATTTCCACTCTTTTCTTTCATTTCATTGGTGATCACAGCACTGTCGTAGAGTTGGATACAAAAATCTCCTTGGTGTTTTTTCCTCAATGTATTAGCATAATAGTCTTGAGCAAGGTAATGATAGTCGAGTTTATCGTATGCGGATTGTTTTTCTGGATAAGGATTCATCAGCTCCATACTCTCTAATCGGAATCTTGCATTTTTGAAAGTGAGTCTGATTTTTCTGTCTCTTTGTGGCTCGATTTCTAAATTTAGGATCTCTGCTTTCTCTGGATTGGCTGCTATCCTCATACCAGAGGAGATTGGCACTGTTTTTACGTCCTCTCGACGATGGCCTCCGAAAGGTTCAGGCTTTCGACTGTTTTCTTTTTCTCTTTCTTGTTTATTAAGCTCCATCAACTTCATATAAAATATGTCTCTAGCTCCAAAAATTATGGTTTCTCCTCTTTTAATATCTTCTTTGATTCCGACTGCATGCATGAGTCCGATGATGGCGAAGCAAACTCCTGTAAACATCGTGATACTCAAGAAGAATTTTCTCAATCCTCTGATTATTCTGGATTTTTTCTTGAGGAATGCGGTGATGGCGTAGACGATGATTGTGAATCCGATTGCTCGAGCGAAGACTTCCAAGAGCGTGTTGATAACAAGTTCTGCTGGTGAATAGAGTCCCATGATAATAGTATAAAAGATAAAAATCTGATCCCTTTGTGCGAGGGGTGAATACTTCTAAGCTAATTTTATCCTTTAGCTGTGGGAAAGTCAACTTTTCTCGGAGTATTTTGCTTTTAAAAACGGGCTTTTATATGAGCGAGGAGATGGAAGTGGCTTGTTTATTGTGTTTGTCAGATGACAAATTGCCCGCAGAGACGTTTTGAGCCATTTGTCAGGTGACAAATCGTTCCCAGAGACGTTTTGA